>JADMIO012966320.1_pt1 | contig 117485 bp, 90 predicted proteins | sample 8958161 | NCBI WGS metagenome assembly JADMIO01 (sample SAMN16585339, study PRJNA669376) | soil metagenome | isolation source: Crop rotation soil | place: USA: Cullars Rotation, Alabama | collected 2011
CCGTGGTCCCAGACTAATAATCAGACCGACGATACGAGTGGGACCGTGGTCCCAGTCTGATTATCAGACCGACGATACAAGTGGAACAGTTATGCCCGGGAATTCCTGCAGGATCGATCCGCTCGAGAAGCTTTCTAGTGGTACCAACCCAGGCAGGTAGCACAGTGCGCGCCCACTGCCTTACGGATAGCACGACGCATCTTCGCCGCAGCGTTGTTCCCACGGGCGATAGCAGCACGCCGCTTCGCATGGCTCTTCACACTGCGCTGTGCCTGATAGGTGGCGTGGTGCTGAGCACAGCGCCCACCATGAGTAGCCCAGTCCCTACAGTCGAGACACCGGGTACGCATAGGGCACCCCCCCCCCCCTTCCGGGGACACCCCCCTATCCGTCGACACCCCCCTACCTACTCACGTGAGTAGGCTGGGCGCGGCAGCGCTAGAAGCGACCGCCCGTCATGAAGTGGGCAGTGAGCCAACCCATGAAGGCCAGTAGCGCAAAGCGTCGAGCACGCACCCAACCCGAAGGCTTGCCTGTACTGCCGCTTTGCGTGGCGAACCATGACCAGACGTGTTCGCTCAGCGTGTCGCCCGGCTTCTTATTGAAGAGCGCTCGACCCTCAATGACGCCGAACGCGGCAAGCCATGCGAGCCAAGCGATTGTGTATCCGCTCATTGAGCCCCCCGACGGATTCGAACCGCCGACCCCCTGATTACGAAACAGGCGCTCTAACCGAACTGAGCTAGGGAGGCAACGCCGGTCGCTCAACCCTGGGAGAGATCAGGGGAGTGACCGGCCTGAGTGGGTAGCGCTCGACGCCGTTCCTTAGCGGTGCTTGATGCGTGGCGCGTAAACCCCTCTACCTATATGAAGGTTGTCGGCAACCTGATTCGGGGTCACAGCGAAGGGCGCCCGGGTGACGCTGTGATGAAGTGGCGTGAAGTCTGGATTACCCAATGAGAAGTCATTAGGAATGTGTGTTTCGAGTCATTCCGTCACAGCATCACTTCCCCCAGGTCAACGGCTCGCCCCGCTGTGCTGTGGTGACGGAGTCACTGTTACTTAGGCTAACTAACTAAACCGAGACAAGAGAAATGGGCCGACCGGGGGACCGGCCGACCCTTCCCGCTGCCCCAGGAAGCCCGCTGTGCGCCCGTCTCAGCGCCTAACAGGCTTCCCGGGTGTCTCGCTACGCCGCTACGTCTTCCGTGCCGTCCTGGGCGTCGTCTTCGTCGTCGTCGGTCGGCGGCTTCGCCCACGTGATCGAAGCGCGCTTCTCGATGGGCGTTCCCTGCCCCCTGCCCGTAGTCGACTTCGTGACAACGATCTTGTCTACGAAGAGCCCGACGAACACGCGCTTGTCGTCTACTGACGCGCGCCCCCACCACGACTTAGGGCCGGTCGGGTCAGCGTCGGCGTCTTCGGGGAACCATTGGTCAAGGGGAAGCTTCGGGGCTTCGGCGGCTTCAAGTTCGGCAAGCCGCTCTTCCGCCCCTTGCTGCCGGAGCGTCAGCGCTGCCTGTTGCTTCCGGAAGTGCTTCCTGCCAACGGGTCCGTCGTACGCGCCTGCCGCGCGGTCTTCGTACAGCTCTTCAAGGGCGTTCAGGGCGTCGGCGCGCTCCGCAACAAGGTTCGCCCGTTCGCCGCTCTTCTCAGGCGCCTCAGTGAGCTTGCCGAAGCGTCGGGCGGCTTCCCACAGAAGCGCCAACGTCTCTTCGTCGCCTTCGGCGTGCCTGATCTTGTTGAAGATGCGTTCCGCAACGAACTTGTCGAGTGCCGCCATGCTGACGTTGCACGTGCCTTCGTGCTGCCCAGGTGCGGACGGGTCGACCACCTTCCGGCGACGGCAGCGGTAAGAGTCCTTGATCGATTCTTCCCCGCGCTTCGAAGTCATGACGGCGCCACACTCGCAGTACAGCTTGTCCATGGCGGACAGAATGGCTTGCCCCCGGGAAAGCCCCTTGCCGCGCCCCCTGCCGTCCAACCACGCCTGAAGCTCATACCACTCAGCGGGCTCGATGATCGGTCCGCAATCAAGCTCGACCGGCCGGAGCGTGATCGGGTCGCGCTGAATGCGGTAACCCTCAATCTTCGTGGTCGGCGTGCCGTCCGGCTTCTTCTTGTAGATCACCTCAGCGGCGAAGCCCGCAATACGCGGGTCCCGAAGGATTCGCATAACGGTTGCCGGGTCCCAGGCGCTTGAAGCGGTCTTCTTCCCAATCGTCTCGCCCCGGGTCGGCACGGCGTCAGCGTCCATGCGCTTACAAAGCCCCGTGATGCTGCCCGGGTGAATGGCGGCTTGACTGCCCGGCTTGAAGGGAAGGTGTTTGTGCGTCTTGATCTCACGCCACCACCACCGGATTACGTCGGGCTCGAACTCGAAGGGTCCGGTAAGGGGAGTGGTCGAGTGCGCAAGCTTGTTGATGACGACATTGACCATTCGGCCGTTGCGCGTGATCTCCTTCGTCTCCGAAACAAGCTCGAAGCCGTAAGGCGCCTTCCCGCCGACGTACCCGCCCAATTCGCGCTGAAGGTTCTTCGTGTCGAGAATCTTCGCCGACTTCAGCGAAGATTCTTTGTGCGACGCGTCGAGCCGCATAATCAGGTGAATCAGGTCCATGACGTTTCCCTGCCGGAAGACGCCTTCCTGAGTGGAAACAATCGTCACGCCCAGGGCGAGCAATTCCGAGACAATCGGAATCGCGTCCATGACCTTCAGGCGCGAGAAGCGCGACACGTCATAGACAATGATCATGTTGAGCCGCCCGGCGCGGCATTCGTTCAGGATGCGTTCGAACTCCGGGCGCTCCGCCGTCCCGAACGCCGACGTGCCCGGCGCTTCGCTGAAATGCCCGACGAACCTGAACCGGCCCCCGTCGCGCTCGACTTCGCGCTGAAGGTCGGCCGCCTTGTCTTCGTTGGCGCTACGCTGTGTCGCTGGGCTTGCTGCGCTCGAATTCTCGCGCTCGCGCGACTGACGGTCGTAAGCACCCGCGTACGTGTCCACCCCGGTCACAACCCCTTGTGTCATGTCGGCGACCCTACGCCCCCAACTGAGAGAACTCAAAGGTTACCCCAGTTGGGGCACTACTCCCGAAAACCGCTTCTGACCTGGGAAAACGTGAAGCCCCGGGGCATCCGCTGAGGGTTGCCGCCGGGGCTTCGGTGTGTCCGTCAGTACGGGCCATAGAGGGGCGTCGTGTAACCCACCCAGGGCGATTGCTCCGGCACGGGGAAGCCGCGCCACGCCTTCGGGACGTCGCGGTGAGTTCAGGCTTTTTCATATCTCATTGCCCCCGGACGAGCGTCTGCTCCGCCATTCGCCGTCCGCCGTGCCAATCGGATCAGCCGTCCAAATGCGGGATTTTCGTTAGTCGGAGGCCAAACGGCATTGAGCGTCAGCATATCATCAGCGAGCTGAAGAAAGACAATCCCCGATCCGCTCCACGTGTTGCCCCAGCAATCAGCGCGACCTTGCCCCTCCAACGTCATCTCGTTCTCCGCTCATGAGCTCAGCCACTGGCGAGCGGCATCGCATTCTTCGCATCCCGCCTCTGGCGGATGCAGGAAGATCAACGGATCTCGGCCCAGTTGACCCAGGGCTGTCGCCACAATGTCGCGGGAGCGGATCAACCGAGCAAAGGCATGACCGACTGGACCTTCCTTCTGAAGGCTCTTCTCCTTGAGCCACCTGTCCGCCAAGGCAAAGCGCTCACAGCAGTGGTCATTCTCGAGATAATCGACGCGTACCAACTTGCCATCCTGAAGAATGGTGCAGTGTCTCGGCACCCCATAGGGAACCTTTGCCATCAACTCGGCAAGATGCAGCGTCGTGTTGGCATCGTGTCCCACGCCGAGGAGAAGTACCTGCCCATCGAGTTCATGGACACGGGCGACCGGGCTTGCAGGCGAGTGAGGTGGCAGGGGCAATGGATCAGAGATGATCTGCTCTGCCTGTGGCCCCGCTGCCGCAAAGGCAAATGGATGGGCGCTGCGCTTTACATTTGGCAGGCGCCAGAATGTGTCAGAGACAACTCCAAGGTCCGGTGTAACGGGCGACGTGGCAGGATCGAACGGCTCGTCGTCCAGACCTGACCACGAGGGCATGACGAGCGTCCCTCCCGGACCCAGCGCAGCACGCAGGGCCTCGATCAGTCCAAGTGGCCCATCTTCGAGGGGCCGGACGCTACGGAAGGAGCTGTGGACCAGCAGCACACCGCCGGGGGTAACCCCAAGGTTGAGAAGCTGACCGATGAGCTCGGCTTTTCGCCATTCGTATTGCACGACATTGCACTCCACCGCTGATGACATCAGTCGATCATAGCACGATCAACGGCACTGTTGCAAATAGTCGGTGGTGATAAACTTATCATCCCCTTTTGCTGATGGAGCTGCACATGAACCCATTCAAAGGCCGGCATTTTCAGCGTGACATCATTCTGTGGGCCGTACGCTGGTACTGCAAATACGGCATCAGTTACCGTGAGCTGCAGGTCGACGGATCTTTTCCGCTGCATAACCCTGCTTCGGGGTCATTATAGCGATTTTTTCGGTATATCCATCCTTTTTCGCACGATATACAGGATTTTGCCAAAGGGTTCGTGTAGACTTTCCTTGGTGTATCCAACGGCGTCAGCCGGGCAGGATAGGTGAAGTAGGCCCACCCGCGAGCGGGTGTTCCTTCTTCACTGTCCCTTATTCGCACCTGGCGGTGCTCAACGGGAATCCTGCTCTGCGAGGCTGGCCGGCTACCGCCGGCGTAACAGATGAGGGCAAGCGGATGGCTGATGAAACCAAGCCAACCAGGAAGGGCAGCCCACCTATCAAGGTGTACTGCCTTCCAGACGAACGAAGAGCGATTGAGGAAAAGGCGGCGGCGGCCGAGAGAGAATATTCAGGCCAGTTATGCTTTCTGGCCTGTAACAAAGGACATTAAGTAAAGACAGATAAACGTAGACTAAAACGTGGTCGCATCAGGGTGCTGGCTTTTCAAGTTCCTTAAGAATGGCCTCAATTTTCTCTATACACTCAGTTGGAACACGAGACCTGTCCAGGTTAAGCACCATTTTATCGCCCTTATACAATACTGTCGCTCCAGGAGCAAACTGATGTCGTGAGCTTAAACTAGTTCTTGATGCAGATGACGTTTTAAGCACAGAAGTTAAAAGAGTGATAACTTCTTCAGCTTCAAATATCACCCCAGCTTTTTTCTGCTCATGAAGGTTAGATGCCTGCTGCTTAAGTAATTCCTCTTTATCTGTAAAGGCTTTTTGAAGTGCATCACCTGACCGGGCAGATAGTTCACCGGGGTGAGAAAAAAGAGCAACAACTGATTTAGGCAATTTGGCGGTGTTGATACAGCGGGTAATAATCTTACGTGAAATATTTTCCGCATCAGCCAGCGCAGAAATATTTCCAGCAAATTCATTCTGCAATCGGCTTGCATAACGCTGACCACGTTCATAAGCACTTGTTGGGCGATAATCGTTACCCAATCTGGATAATGCAGCCATCTGCTCATCATCCAGCTCGCCAACCAGAACACGATAATCACTTTCGGTAAGTGCAGCAGCTTTACGACGGCGACTCCCATCGGCAATTTCTATGACACCAGATACTCTTCGACCGAACGCCGGTGTCTGTTGACCAGTCAGTAGAAAAGAAGGGATGAGATCATCCAGTGCGTCCTCAGTAAGCAGCTCCTGGTCACGTTCATTACCTGACCATACCCGAGAGGTCTTCTCAACACTATCACCCCGGAGCACTTCAAGAGTAAACTTCACATCCCGACCACATACAGGCAAAGTAATGGCATTACCGCGAGCCATTACTCCTACGCGCGCAATTAACGAATCCACCATCGGGGCAGCTGGTGTCGATAACGAAGTATCTTCAACCGGTTGAGTATTGAGCGTATGTTTTGGAATAACAGGCGCACGCTTCATTATCTAATCTCCCAGCGTGGTTTAATCAGACGATCGAAAATTTCATTGCAGACAGGTTCCCAAATAGAAAGAGCATTTCTCCAGGCACCAGTTGAAGAGCGTTGATCAATGGCCTGTTCAAAAACAGTTCTCATCCGGATCTGACCTTTACCAACTTCATCCGTTTCACGTACAACATTTTTTAGAACCATGCTTCCCCAGGCATCCCGAATTTGCTCCTCCATCCACGGGGACTGAGAGCCATTACTATTGCTGTATTTGGTAAGCAAAATACGTACATCAGGCTCGAACCCTTTAAGATCAACGTTCTTGAGCAGATCACGAAGCATATCGAAAAACTGCAGTGCGGAGGTGTAGTCAAACAACTCAGCAGGCGTGGGAACAATCAGCACATCAGCAGCACATACGACATTAATCGTGCCGATACCCAGGTTAGGCGCGCTGTCAATAACTATGACATCATAGTCATGAGCAACAGTTTCAATGGCCAGTCGGAGCATCAGGTGTGGATCGGTGGGCAGTTTACCTTCATCAAATTTGCCCATTAACTCAGTTTCAATACGGTGCAGAGCCAGACAGGAAGGAATAATGTCAAGCCCCGGCCAGCAAGTGGGCTTTATTGCATAAGTGACATCGTCCTTTTCCCCAAGATAGAAAGGCAGGAGAGTGTCTTCTGCATGAATATGAAGATCTGGTACCCATCCGTGATACATTGAGGCTGTTCCCTGGGGGTCGTTACCTTCCACGAGCAAAACACGTAGCCCCTTCAGAGCCAGATCCTGAGCAAGATGAACAGAAACTGAGGTTTTGTAAACGCCTCCTTTATGGGCAGCAACCCCGATCACCGGTGGAAATACGTCTTCAGCACGTCGCAATCGCGTACCAAACACATCACGCATATGATTAATTTGTTCAATTGTATAACCAACACGTTGCTCAACCCGTCCTCGAATTTCCATATCCGGGTGCGGTAGTCGCCCTGCTTTCTCGGCATCTCTGATAGCCTGAGAAGAAACCCCAACTAAATCCGCTGCTTCACCTATTCTCCAGCGCCGGGTTATTTTCCTCGCTTCCGGGCTGTCATCATTAAACTGTGCAATGGCGATAGCCTTCGTCATTTCATGACCAGCGTTTATGCACTGGTTAAGTGTTTCCATGAGTTTCATTCTGAACATCCTTTAATCATTGCTTTGCGTTTTTTTATTAAATCTTGCAATTTACTGCAAAGCAACAACAAAATCGCAAAGTCATCAAAAAACCGCAAAGTTGTTTAAAATAAGAGCAACACTACAAAAGGAGATAAGAAGAGCACATACCTCAGTCACTTATTATCACTAGCGCTCGCCGCAGCCGTGTAACCGAGCATAGCGAGCGAACTGGCGAGGAAGCAAAGAAGAACTGTTCTGTCAGATAGCTCTTACGCTCAGCGCAAGAAGAAATATCCACCGTGGGAAAAACTCCAGGTAGAGGTACACACGCGGATAGCCAATTCAGAGTAATAAACTGTGATAATCAACCCTCATCAATGATGACGAACTAACCCCCGATATCAAGTCACATGACGAAGGGAAAGAGAAGGAAATCAACTGTGACAAACTGCCCTCAAATTTGGCTTCCTTAAAAATTACAGTTCAAAAAGTATGAGAAAATCCATGCAGGCTGAAGGAAACAGCAAAACTGTGACAAATTACCCTCAGTAGGTCAGAACAAATGTGACGAACCACCCTCAAATCTGTGACAGATAACCCTCAGACTATCCTGTCGTCATGGAAGTGATATCGCGGAAGGAAAATACGATATGAGTCGTCTGGCGGCCTTTCTTTTTCTCAATGTATGAGAGGCGCATTGGAGTTCTGCTGTTGATCTCATTAACACAGACCTGCAGGAAGCGGCGGCGGAAGTCAGGCATACGCTGGTAACTTTGAGGCAGCTGGTAACGCTCTATGATCCAGTCGATTTTCAGAGAGACGATGCCTGAGCCATCCGGCTTACGATACTGACACAGGGATTCGTATAAACGCATGGCATACGGATTGGTGATTTCTTTTGTTTCACTAAGCCGAAACTGCGTAAACCGGTTCTGTAACCCGATAAAGAAGGGAATGAGATATGGGTTGATATGTACACTGTAAAGCCCTCTGGATGGACTGTGCGCACGTTTGATAAACCAAGGAAAAGATTCATAGCCTTTTTCATCGCCGGCATCCTCTTCAGGGCGATAAAAAACCACTTCCTTCCCCGCGAAACTCTTCAATGCCTGCCGTATATCCTTACTGGCTTCCGCAGAGGTCAATCCGAATATTTCAGCATATTTAGCAACATGGATCTCGCAGATACCGTCATGTTCCTGTAGGGTGCCATCAGATTTTCTGATCTGGTCAACGAACAGATACAGCATACGTTTTTGATCCCGGGAGAGACTATATGCCGCCTCAGTGAGGTCGTTTGACTGGACGATTCGCGGGCTATTTTTACGTTTCTTGTGATTGATAACCGCTGTTTCCGCCATGACAGATCCATGTGAAGTGTGACAAGTTTTTAGATTGTCACACTAAATAAAAAAGAGTCAATAAGCAGGGATAACTTTGTGAAAAAACAGCTTCTTCTGAGGGCAATTTGTCACAGGGTTAAGGGCAATTTGTCACAGACAGGACTGTCATTTGAGGGTGATTTGTCACACTGAAAGGGCAATTTGTCACAACACCTTCTCTAGAACCAGCATGGATAAAGGCCTACAAGGCGCTCTAAAAAAGAAGATCTAAAAACTATAAAAAAAATAATTATAAAAATATCCCCGTGGATAAGTGGATAACCCCAAGGGAAGTTTTTTCAGGCATCGTGTGTAAGCAGAATATATAAGTGCTGTTCCCTGGTGCTTCCTCGCTCACTCGACCGGGAGGGTTCGAGAAGGGGGGGCACCCCCCTTCGGCGTGCGCGGTCACGCGCACAGGGCGCAGCCCTGGTTAAAAACAAGGTTTATAAATATTGGTTTAAAAGCAGGTTAAAAGACAGGTTAGCGGTGGCCGAAAAACGGGCGGAAACCCTTGCAAATGCTGGATTTTCTGCCTGTGGACAGCCCCTCAAATGTCAATAGGTGCGCCCCTCATCTGTCAGCACTCTGCCCCTCAAGTGTCAAGGATCGCGCCCCTCATCTGTCAGTAGTCGCGCCCCTCAAGTGTCAATACCGCAGGGCACTTATCCCCAGGCTTGTCCACATCATCTGTGGGAAACTCGCGTAAAATCAGGCGTTTTCGCCGATTTGCGAGGCTGGCCAGCTCCACGTCGCCGGCCGAAATCGAGCCTGCCCCTCATCTGTCAACGCCGCGCCGGGTGAGTCGGCCCCTCAAGTGTCAACGTCCGCCCCTCATCTGTCAGTGAGGGCCAAGTTTTCCGCGAGGTATCCACAACGCCGGCGGCCGGCCGCGGTGTCTCGCACACGGCTTCGACGGCGTTTCTGGCGCGTTTGCAGGGCCATAGACGGCCGCCAGCCCAGCGGCGAGGGCAACCAGCCGAGGGCTTCGCCCTGTCGCTCGACTGCGGCGAGCACTACTGGCTGTAAAAGGACAGACCACATCATGGTTCTGTGTTCATTAGGTTGTTCTGTCCATTGCTGACATAATCCGCTCCACTTCAACGTAACACCGCACGAAGATTTCTATTGTTCCTGAAGGCATATTCAAATCGTTTTCGTTACCGCTTGCAGGCATCATGACAGAACACTACTTCCTATAAACGCTACACAGGCTCCTGAGATTAATAATGCGGATCTCTACGATAATGGGAGATTTTCCCGACTGTTTCGTTCGCTTCTCAGTGGATAACAGCCAGCTTCTCTGTTTAACAGACAAAAACAGCATATCCACTCAGTTCCACATTTCCATATAAAGGCCAAGGCATTTATTCTCAGGATAATTGTTTCAGCATCGCAACCGCATCAGACTCCGGCATCGCAAACTGCACCCGGTGCCGGGCAGCCACATCCAGCGCAAAAACCTTCGTGTAGACTTCCGTTGAACTGATGGACTTATGTCCCATCAGGCTTTGCAGAACTTTCAGCGGTATACCGGCATACAGCATGTGCATCGCATAGGAATGGCGGAACGTATGTGGTGTGACCGGAACAGAGAACGTCACACCGTCAGCAGCAGCGGCGGCAACCGCCTCCCCAATCCAGGTCCTGACCGTTCTGTCCGTCACTTCCCAGATCCGCGCTTTCTCTGTCCTTCCTGTGCGACGGTTACGCCGCTCCATGAGCTTATCGGGTCCACTCGCGAACGCAGAAAGGCCCACCCGAAGGTGAGCCAGTGTGATTACATTTGCGGCCTAACTGTGGCCAGTCCAGTTACGCTGGAGTCACTAGTATTTAGGTGACACTATAGAAGCGGCCGCGACAACTTGTCCACGTGGAATTCTAAGCTTAGGATCCCAATGTGCTGGAAAGGGCCTCCGCTGGGCCCCAGGTGCCGGACGCGTAGTTGGGGAACGCCCTGGGCGGATGGCTGTCCCAGTGCGCAATCAGCGGGTCGATCAGTTCCCACGCCGACTCCGCTTCATCGCTGCGCGTGAACAGCGTCTGGTCACCGAACATGCAGTCCAGCAGCAGCGTTTCGTAGGCATCGTGACCCGCGACGTGGAACGCGGCGCCGTAATCGAATTCCATGTTGACCGACGCAACCCGCATCGATTGTCCCGGCACCTTCACCTCGAAGCGAAGCGCCATGCCTTCGCCCGGCTGGATGCGTATCGACAGCACATTGGCGGCGAGCGTGTTGCCGTCGGGCACCTGGAACATCACGTGCGGCGGACGCCGGAACTGGATCGCGATCTCGGTGGCGTGCGCGGCAAGACGCTTCCCTGCCCGCAGGTAGAACGGCACGCCCTGCCATCGCCAGTTGTCCACCATGAAGCGCACGGCAGCGAAGGTGTTGGTATTTGAACCGGCTGCGACGTTCTCCTCGTCGCGATACGCCAGCGCTGCAACCCCATCGACCACCCCCGCACCGTACTGTCCGCGCACCGCATGGCGATGCAACGGCTCAAAGCTGTCGTTCCGGATGGCGCGGAGCACCTTCACCTTCTCGTCGCGCACGGCGTCGGCGCGGAAATGCGACGGCGGCTCCATGGCGGTGAGCGTGAGCAGTTGCAGCAGATGATTCTGGAACATGTCGCGCAGGACGCCCGCCTGCTCGTAGTACTTCGCGCGATGCTCGATCCCGATGGTCTCGGCGGCGGTGATCTGCACGTGATCGACGTAATGGCGATTCCAGGCGGTCTCGAAGATCAGGTTGGCGAACCTGAGCACCAGCAGGTTCTGCACCGTTTCCTTGCCGAGATAATGATCGATGCGGTAGATCTGGTGCTCGGCCATGGCCGATCGCGCCAGGCGGTTCAGTTCCCGCGCGGTGTCGTGGTCGTGACCGAACGGCTTCTCGATGATCACGCGCGACCATGGCGGAGCCTCTTCACCGCTGCGCTTGGGCAGCACGCCGCTCTCGGAGAGGTGCGTGATGACCGCCGCGTACAGCGATGGCGGAATTGCGAGATGAAAGAGATGTCCCTCGGCCCCGGGAATCGTGGCGTCGAGCTCGGCGAGTTTCTCGCGGAGCCGATCATAGGTGGCGCGATCTTCGAGGTCGCCAGCGAGGTAGTGAAGTCGCGAAGCAAAATCGCGCCACACCGCGGGATCGGGCTTGTTGTCCCCCGCAGCGGACTCAATGGACTTGCGGGTGGCATCGCAAAAGGACTGGTCTTCGCCGGACTCGCGGCCAACGCCCAGAATCGCGAAGTCTTCAGACAGCGCGCCATCCTGCCACAGGTGAAAGAGCGCCGGAAAGAGTTTGCGATGCGCAAGATCGCCGTTGGCGCCAAAGATGATCACGATGCAGGGATCGGCGCGCCCACGCTGGGTCGGGCGCGCGGCGCCGGCAAGCTGCATGGGCAGCGAAATGCCGTCGCTCACGAACGCTTCACCGCGTGTCCGCCGAACTCGTTGCGCAGCGCGGCGATCACCTTGGCCGAGAACGAATCTTCCTGCCGGGACCGCAGCCGCGCCAGGAGCGCCAGTGTGATCACGGGCGCCGGCACGTCGAGCCGCATGGCTTCTTCGATGGTCCAGCGCCCCTCGCCGGAGTCCTCGACATAGCCTCGCAGGCCTTTCAGGTCGTTGCCCGACGCAAACGCGCGCTCGGCGAGTTCATTCAGCCACGATCGCACGACGCTGCCACGATTCCACAGCGCGGCAATACGATGCAGGTCGAGATCAAAGTCCTTTGACGCGTGCAGGATCTCGTAGCCCTCGGCGTATGCCTGCAGCATTCCGTATTCAATACCGTTGTGCACCATCTTCACATAATGGCCGCTGCCCGGAGCGCCAACGTGCGCGTATCCGTCGGGCGGCGCGAGTGTGCGGAAGATCGGTTCGCAGGTCTGAAACGCTCCGTCCGACGCGCCGATCATGAGGCAGTAGCCTTTCTCGAGTCCCCACACGCCGCCGCTGGTACCCGAATCGATGAACTCGATCTGCCGCTCGTGCAGCAGTGCCGCACGACGCATCGAATCGCGGAAGTTCGAGTTGCCGCCGTCGATCACGATGTCCCCGGGCGACAATGCCGCCGCGAGCGCGCCGATTGTCTGTTCGGTGGGATCGCCTGCGGGCACCATGACCCAGACAATCCGCGGTGCGTTGAGTTTCGCGATTGCGTCGCCGATGTCGCCGGCGGCGGTCGCTCCCAGCGCGACGTGCGCCTTCACAGCGTCGGCACTCCGATCAAAGACCACGAGTTCGTGGCCGCCGCGCATCAATCGCTGCACCATGTTGCCGCCCATGCGGCCGAGGCCGATCATCGCGAGGCGCATGGTCAGTGACCCACGTCGCGCAACGCCGCGCTCAGCGCTTCGTCCATGATCCACACGCCGCCCGGCACGATCTGGGCAGGCAATTCGCGCGGGGCAGGCTGTTCGGTCATGATGCGCCGGATCACGGGTGCCTTCTCGGCGCCGGCGACGAGCATGATGGTGTTTCGTGCGGACTTGATCACGGGAGGTGTCACGGTCAGGCGTTGGCGCGGTTCCGCCGGAGCGGTGACCGCAAGGACCCGCGCGTCGCGTTCATCGAGCGCGGGCGAACGGGGAAACAAGGAAGCTATGTGCCCGTCGACGCCAACCCCGAGCAGCAGGACGTCGAGAGATGCGGGAAGCAGCGCGGCGTAGTGGCGCGCGGCAGCTTCACGATCGACGCGTTCCCCCTCCATGCGATGCACACCGGTTCCGCTCGGCGCCACCCGACCGAGCAGCGTTTCCTGCGCCATCCGGAAGTTGCTTTGCGGATCATCGAGCGGAACGCACCGTTCATCGCCAAAGAAGAACGAAACGCGAGGCCAGTCGAGTGCAGCGCCGGCGAGAGCCTGGTACACCGGCCGGGGCGAGTTGCCGCCGGCGAGCGCGATGCTGCAGGTGCCCCGCTCGGCGAGCGCGGCTGCGATGAACTGCGCGATGACCGCGGCGCCGTCGCGGGCGAAATCGTGGGTGCGTCGCGTTCCGTTCACTGATCCGGCGGCGCATCCTGCCTGGACGCGTGCAGGATCTGGCGCATGCGCATGGCCTGCGCCTCGATTGCCTCGAGGCCCTCGCGCACCTCCGGCGTCAGCGGCGAGGTGCCCATCAGGAGCAACTGCGCTTCCGCCAGCACCGCGGCAAGCGGGTTGGCGAGCTGATGCCGCAAGCGCTGGCCCTGCGCGTGCTCCGGCGGATCGTCCTGAGGGATTGAATCGGTCAAGACACTCATCCGGGAAACGGGACCGGAACGAACGTGAGCGCGAACACGATCGCGCAAGCGAGGCCCACGAGCCGGCCGAACCGGAGCACCGGACGCTCGGGAATCACCACCGGCGGGTGTGTCCATCCTCCGCCGCCAATCGCGAAGGTGAGCGCCACCCAGAGATACCACATGGACGCCCGTTGTGCGAGGATCACGAGGCCGATGGCAACGACAATCGCGATAATCCGCTGGTGACGTCCCGCGAGCCCATAGAGCACATGGCCGCCGTCGAGTTGTGACAGCGGCAGGAGGTTGAGTCCGGTGATGAACATCCCCACCCATCCCGCAAATGCCTGCGGAGAAAGTGCAACGGCGCCCACGCCAGGTACCAGCCAGTCGCGCAGCCGCCCCGTGAGCAGCGATTCGCCGAGGACCAGCGGCTGCCCGGCGAAAAAGATGATCGACGGTTCGGACGAGATCGGCAGCGTCACCCGGTGCGACGTGTGATACCCCCAGGCCACGACTGCCAGCGCAACGACAAAGCCGGCCAGAGGACCCGCTGCACCGACGTCCAGCAACTGCCGGCGGTCGTATACCGCGCTCCGGAGCCGGATGAACGCCCCGAGACCGCCCATGGGAGAAAGATTCGGCGGCAGTGGGATGAAATACGGAGGCGAGACATCGATGGCGTATCGTCGCGCGGCGAAATAGTGTCCGAGTTCATGGACGCTGAGGATGAGGAGCAGCGGTCCGGCGAAGCCGATCCCCGACGGCAGGATGCGCCACCCGCCCTCGATGACGAAGCGCGCGAACTCACCGACGCCGGTGATGGCGCCGCCGATCCCCGGGTGGCTGGGCACGTGCAGCTTGCCCTGAAGCACCGTGCCGGCGGCGAGGCTGCATACGACGGTGAGGATGAGGAGCGCGCCGTGCCAGAGCCAGCGCTCCGGCCGAGCCGGCGCCGTGCCGCGAATGAGCACGAGGCGGGTGCGCGCGTCGTCGCCCCAGTACCATGCGCCCGGCCACTGCTCAAGGCACTCGGCGAGGGCAGCGCTGGGACCCTGATGCTCGCTGGCGACGGCGCCGTCGATGACGTCGCGCGAGCCAACGAGCTGCAGCGAGCGCCAGGCGCTGAGGAAGTCGCGGGGATCGCTCACGGGCAGGCTTGACGGCGCATGTCTGGGTTCGTATTCTCTACCGCTCCCCACGGTTCCGCATCCATCTCACTGCCAGATCGCCCTTGTCGCGCATTCCGCGCACTCATCATACGACACTTTCGTACGCTCGTTCCGTTGTGACGTCACCGTCACCACACACACTGTCCGGGGTCACCCCGGGCGGCGCGAGCGCTCGACCCGGAGCCGGCCGTGGACATCGCTGAACTGAAGCAGAAATCCGTCGCGGAATTGCACGCGCTGGCGACTGAACTCAACATCACCAACTACTCAGGCCTCCGCAAGCAGGACCTGATCTTCCGTATCGAGCAATCGCTGCTCGACAAGGATACGGTCATCCGCGGCGAAGGCGTGCTCGAGATCCTTCCCGAAGGTTACGGGTTCCTTCGCTCCCAGGACTGGAACTACCTGTACGGTCCCGACGACATCTACGTGAGCCCGAGCCAGATCAAGCGCTTCGACCTGCGCACCGGCGACACCGTAATGGGCCAGGTGCGCCCGCCGAAGGAGGGTGAGCGGTATCTCGCCCTGCTCAAGGTGGAGAGCGTCAACTTCGAGGAACCCGACCGCACCAAGACACGCATCGCGTTCGACAACCTCAAGCCGCGCTATCCCGATCAGCGCATCCGGCTCGAGCGCAAGAAGGACAGCGACCTGTCGATGCGTGTGGTCGACCTGATGTCGCCTATCGGCAAGGGCCAGCGCGGGTTGATCGTGGCGCCGCCCAAGGCCGGCAAGACGATCCTGCTCCAGAAGCTTGCGAACGCCATCACGGAGAATCACCCGGAGTGCTACCTCATCGTGCTGCTCATCGATGAGCGTCCCGAAGAAGTGACCGACATGCAGGAGAACGTGAAGGCCGAGGTGATTGCCTCGACCTTCGACGAACCCGCCGACCGGCACGTGCAGGTGGCCGACATGGTGATCGAGAAGGCGCGTCGCCTGGTGGAGCACGGGCGCGACGTCGTGATCCTGCTCGATTCCATCACCCGTCTTGCCCGCGCGCACAACGTGGTGGTGCCGCACTCGGGCAAGATCCTGTCGGGCGGCGTCGACGCCAACGCGCTCCAGAAGCCCAAGCGCTTCTTTGGCGCGGCCCGCAACATCGAGGGCGGCGGCTCGCTGACGATCATCGCCACGGCCTTGATCGATACGGGTTCGCGCATGGACGAGGTGATCTTCGAGGAGTTCAAGGGCACGGGCAACGCCGAACTGGTGCTCGATCGCCGGCTCGCGGATCGGCGAGTGTATCCGGCGATCGACATCAACAAGTCGGGCACGCGCAAGGAAGAGCTGCTGCTCGACAAGGATGAGCTCAATCGCGTGTACCTGCTGCGCAACTTCCTCGCCGACATGCCGGTGGTCGAGGCGATTGAATTCCTGCTCGAGCGGATGAAGCGCACGAAGACGAACAAGGAATTCTTTGCGACGATGGCGCAATGAGGCATCAGCGATCAGGGGTCAGCTGTCAGGCGGCTCCAGATGGCCGATCGAACATTGGATTTGCGCCTCCTGACCTCTGACGCCTGACAGCTGATGCCTATCCCGCCCACCGGCCGCGTCCTCGCCCTCGACTGGGGCACCACCCGCATCGGTGTCGCCATGAGCGACGAGACGCAGCTCATCGCCACGCCGCTCGAGACGCTCACGCGCCGCGCGGGGAAGCGATTCCCACTGAAAGTGTTCCTCGACATGGTCGCTCGCGAGCAGCCGGTGGGCCTGGTGGTCGGCGTGCCGCTTGGCGACGATGGACTCGAGGGCGAACCTGCCATTGCGGCCCGCGAGATGGGCCGCATGTGCTCGGCGCGCAGCAAGCTGCCCGTCGAATGGATCGACGAGAGCTTCTCGACGACGGAAGCCGCAGCAGCGTTGCGCAGCGCGGGCGCGACACGGGAGCGGCGGCGAAACGAGACCGACGCGGCGGCGGCCGCAACAATCCTGCAACGCTGGCTCGACGCGAGGCGCAAGCCGCTTTGAGGCGGTTGCACGCCCCACTCCTCCTGCTGGCCGCGGCATGCGCGGGCGCGACCACGCCGCAGCGCATTCCGGTGCCGCCCGGCGCCACGGTGCGCGCCATTGCCGACTCGCTGGCCGCGCACCGGATCATTCGATGGAAGGCCCTGTTCCGGTGGCGTGCGCGACTGGCCCATGCCGACCGCGACATCAAGGCCGGGGTCTACGAGATCGCACCGGGAACGTCGACGGCGAAGATCCTGCACGCCCTGCGCACCGGTGATGGCGTCCACTTTCGCGTGACGCTACCCGCCGGCGGCACGATCGTCGACCTCGCGCGTTCGGCCGAGCACGCGCTGGGAATCCCGAGCGAGAGCACGCTCGCGGCCGCGCGCGACACCGCGATCCGGCGCGAGTTTCACGTTCCCGGACCATCGGTTGAAGGATGGCTGCTGCCGGAGACATTTGAGTTCATGGGATTCGCCAACGGTCGAGACGTCGTTCGCCGGTTTGCCGAGGCGCGCCGGAGCGGTTGGGACTCCGCCTGGACGACCGAGGCCGCGCATGAGGGTCTGACACCGGCGGATGTGCTGAGCCTTGCCAGCATTGTTGAAGCCGAGGCGCTCGACTCGACCGACGTGCCGCTGATTGCGGCGGTGTATCGCAACCGGCTGCGGATGCACATGGCCTTGCAGGCCGACCCGACGATCCAGTACGCCTACCTGCTGGAGCAGGGTGCGCGCAAACCACGCCTCTACGACAAGGATTACCTGCTCGACTCGCCCTGGAACACCTATCGCAATCCCGGGCTTCCGCCCGGACCGATCGGCAACCCAACTCGCGCCGCCATCGAAGCGGTGCTGCATCCGGCGAATGTGCCCTATGTGTATTTCGTCGCGGGGCCGGACGGCAAGCACGTGTTCAGCCGGACATACGCGGAGCACCTGCGATCGATACGGCGGGTGCGTGGAGGCTAGCGGGTGTGGGCCCCCCCACTCCTCACACCTCCCCACCCCCCCTCCGATACGCACGCGCCGCCGCCACCACTGAATCCGAACTCAGGATTCCGCTGACCACTGCGACACCCGCAAATCCATGCTCATGCGCGGGCTCGACATCTCCCGGCGTCACACCACCAATGATGACACACGGCCGCATGCCGGCCCGCGCAAGCAGGCGACCGGCACCTTCCCACCCAAGGGCCGCGCCCGCATCAATTTTCGTTGCGCTCCCGTGCAGCGGACCGATGCCCCAGTAGTCGGCCGCCACTGCGCGTTCGACTTCGGAGTCGCTGCCCACCGAGGCACCAATCACGAAACCGGGTGGCGCGATCCTGCGCGCGCGCTCCGGGAAAAGGTCGTCCGGGCCGAGATGCGCACCCGCCGCGCCGGCAGCGATCGCGACGTCCAGCCGATCGTTCACGAACACGGGAACGTTGAGCGCCTGCACCAGTCGCCGCGCATGGGTGAGCAAATCCCGATCGGCGGCGCGCTTCAGCCGCAGCTGAACGGACGTCACCCCGCCCGCAACGGCGGCGGCACACAGGTCGACGAGGTCGCGATCGCGCAGCAACGCATCGTCGGTCACCAGCATGAGGCGAAGGGCGTCGGCTAGATTCTCGATCATGAACTGCGAAAACAGCACGCGGCATCGCGTTGACGCCAGCGGCGAGGAGCGTTGATGCCCTGGGCCACGGTATCGAGTCGCGGCGCCAAGCGCTGGCTCGCGGGGCATCCCTGGATCTATCGGAGCGACGTCGAAAGCAATCCGCACGATCCGGGGATCGTGTCGGTACGCGACGGACGCGGCCGGTTCCTTGGACAAGCGCTCTGCTCGCCAAAATCGGAGATCCGCCTTCGCCTCATTGAACGCACCGAGACCCCCATCCACGGAGGCTGGTGGCGTGCGCGGCTCGCCGCGTGTCGCGCGCAACGCCTGGGCATCGACGCGAACGCCTGGCGCGCAGTGCATGCCGAGGGCGATGGACTGCCCGCGCTGGTGGTGGACCGATACGATGAATGGCTTGTGGTGCAGCTGCTGTCGGCGGCGCTCGAAACCCAGCGTGGCGAAATCGTTGCTGCGCTACGGGATGTGTTCGGTTGCCGCGGCATACTGTTTCGACATGATGTGCCTGCTCGGCGCCGTGAAAGCCTCGACGAACGAATCGAGACCGCATGGGGTGACGTGCCCGAACAGATCGAGGTGCGCGAAGGCACCGTGCGCTGGTTTGCCGCGCCGTGGTCGGGACAGAAGACCGGCGCGTTCCTCGATCAGCGCGAGAACCGGCTGCTCGCCGGTGCGCTGGTTCCGGATGGAGGCACGGCACTCGACTGTTTTGCCTACCACGGATCATTCGCGCTTCACCTCGCGCGGCGGGCCGCGCAGGTGACAGCACTCGACGCGAGCGCCGATGCGCTGGCGCGCGGTGGCGAGCACGCAGCGCTCAACGGCTTCACCAACGTCGAGTTCGTCACCGGCGACGCGTTCGACATTCTGCCCGCATGGGCGGCGGAAGGTCGCCGGTTCGACGTGGTTGTGGTCGACCCGCCGGCCTTCGCGAAGTCGCGTGACCACGTGAAGGCGGCACTCCGTGGCTATCACGAAGTCAATCGGCGGGCGATGCGACTGCTCGCTCCGGGCGGATGGCTGGTGACGGCGAGCTGTTCGTTCCACGTGGGCCGGGCGCTCTTCCTCGACATGCTTGCGGACGCCGCTGCCACGAGCGGCCGGCGGCTGACGCTGCATCGCGTGCTCAGCCAGCCCGTCGATCACCCCGAGGTCATCACGATCCCGGAGACGGGGTATTTGAAGGGAGCGGTGTTGAGGGCGGAGGCGTGAGGTGTGAGCTTGACGCGCACTGACAAACTTCCGACTTTTCAACATGCTCTCGCAGCAGCAACTCCTCGCCACCGACCCCGAGCGTCGCCGCCCGCTGCGGTCACTGCGGCAGCAGTATGAACTCTTCATCCTCGACCGGATCGAGCGCTACAAGAATTCGCTGAGCCGCGAGGAGCTCATGCGGATCGGCAACGAAGCGATCACCGACCTGCGCGTGCCCGAAGACGAACAGTTCCTGCTCACCGAAGTGCTCGCCGAAACCGCCGTCGACGAACTCATCAAGAAACGCCTCAAGCTCCGCAGCTTCGAGAGCTGGCGAAAGACATTTCCCAAGATGCGGGCGGCGCAGCGCCACCCGACGCACTGGGGGCTCGACCCGTCGCACCTGGCCGCGGGACTCGCGCCACGCATCGAACCCGATGACCAGGTACTGGTGGTGGGGGCGGGCGCGGAGGCCTGCGCGTACCTGCTCGCGGCGCACGATGGCATCGTCACGTTCCTGGACCGGGAGCTCAGCGTCGTCGAGCGGACGGAGAATCGCGTGGCGATGGAATCACTGTCGTCCACCTTCACCGCCATGTGCGTGCAATTCGGCAAGTGGCTGCCGTGCCTCATGCCCGGTTTCACCCTGGTCGTGCTCGACGCGGCGACGCTCACCGCGCTGAGCCCCGGCGAGCGGCGCGTGCTGCTCGCCGAACTGCAGGCGCTCACCGCACCGGGCGGACTGCACGCGCTCGTGCCCGACGGCCTCGGCACTGGCGCCGAAGGGTTCGCCGGACATTACGCTGCGTGGCCGCGCGAGCCGCTGCCGCCGGCGGGACGTCGCGTGCGCGGCGCCGCGCCGCGCGGCGCGCTGTTCGTGAAACCGCCGGATCCCGTGGAAGACGCCGTGCGCGGCGCCATGTAGGAAATGCAAACGGGGCCGGCATCGCTGCCGGCCCCGTGGTGCATTCGCGATGAACGCGAGTGCGGTTACTTACTTGGCTGCCTTCCGGCGGCCCTTCTTGCGCGAGCTCTTCTTCGCGCCCTTCTTTGCGCCGCGCTTTGCACCGCGCTTCGCGCCCTTCTTTGCACTCTTCTTGCGAGCTGCCATGGAGCCTCCCTGAGGATGGTTTGCGCGAGCCATCGTCGTACGCGCGATGCTCGCGGCGACGCATCTCGTAGCGTTCCGGAGTAGCGTCGGCATATACAAGATCGAAAGTTTCTCACGGCGCGCAATACCCCCCGCACATGAATTCCAGGACCCGCCGGTCGCGCCCCCGTCCGTTGGAGTCGGCTGGATTGCCCGCCTGATGCGAGAAAGCGCGTCGCGCGTCGCGCATCGCGCGTTGCGCGCAGCGCGTGCACGCATCGCCGCCATGAGCACTTGCACGTGCGTTCGTCGGCAGCAAAGCCGCGCCATTACTGGGTTTGCAGCCGGTCGCCGCGGCATCGCCGCGATGGCACTGCGCAGTGCGCGGCCCTCGCGCGCAACGCACGACGCGCGACGCGCGACGCATCATCTTCACGTCGTGCAACGCGCCGCGCGCCGAATTCACCCCCGTCCGGCGACCCGGGGTGAGTTGTCGAAAAATCCCCGCGAACGCGATTTTTCTACTCGACCGGTCCCCGAGTCCTTGGGCTGGAATGTCCGCGCGAGCATATTCCGCTCCGCTCTTCTTCGACTGGTTCACGCATGCGCGCAGTCCTGAAATCCGTTCCTGGCGTCGGCATGGACGTCGTTGATCGTCCGGTGCCGCACATCGGTGTACGCGACGTACTCATCAAGGTGCATCACGCCGGTGTGTGCGGCACTGACCTGCACATCTGGGAATGGGATGCGTGGGCGGCCGGCCGCCTCCATCCGCCCGTTGTCATCGGGCACGAATTCGCGGGCGAGATCGCCGAACTCGGCAGCGAGGCAAAAGCCGAAGGCATCTTTGCCATCGGCGACCTCGTAACCGCCGAAGGTCACGTGATCTGCGGGCACTGCGTGCCGTGCCGTACGGGCAACGGGCACCTGTGCGTGCGCACCCAGATCATCGGCGTCGACCGCGACGGCGCGTTTGCCGAGTACATCGCGATGCCGGCGTCCAATGTCATGAAACTCGACGGCATCCCCCCGGATATCGGCGCCATCATGGATCCGATCGGCAACGCCGTCCACACCGCGCTCGAAGGCGGCGACGTCCCTGGCAGCACGGTGCTCGTGCTGGGGTGCGGCCCGATCGGTTGCTTTGCGGTGGGCGTGCTTCGGGCCGCCGGCGCGTCCCTGGTGCTCGCGTCGGACTTCAATGGCACTCGGCGCGGGCTCGCGAAGGACATGGGCGCGCATCATGTATTCGATCCTGCAAGCGACGACGTCGTGGCCCGGACCCGCGAGCTCACTGCCGGGATTGGTGTAGACCTCGTCTGCGAAATGAGCGGACATCCGTCGGGTCATGCCCAGGCATTCGCCGCGGCGCGCCCCGGTGGCCGCGTCAACCTGCTCGGCACGCCAAGCCGGACGACGGAAGTGGATTTTGCGCGGGACATCATTTTCAAGGGACTGACGTTGTACGGCGTGACCGGGCGAAAGATGTATTCAACCTGGATCCACATGACGCGCCTGCTTCGGAGCGGGCAGCTCGACCCGCGTCCCGTCGTCACGCATCGCTTCCCGCTCGAGCGGATTGCGGAGGCGATCGAGGTGATCAAGAACGGGTCGGCGGGCAAAGTCATTCTCGACGTGATTGAGGAATAGCATGAACGAAGCCCCTGCACCAACCCGGCTCGAGCCTCGTGCCTCGAGCCTCGAGACCCGGCTGGCGGCGGCGCTCGAGCAGTTCAAACGCGACGGCGTCTACAAGCACTTCAACACCATCGAGACGCCGCAGGCTGCGCGCGTGCGAATGGAAGGTCGCGGCGAGATCATCGTGCTCTCGTCGAACAATTACCTCGGGCTTAGCGATCACCCCAGGGTGATGGAAGCCGGGCAGCACGCCATCGACGTCTACGGCGCCGGTACGGCGTCAGTGCGCTTCATCTGCGGCACCTTCACGGTCCATCATCAACTGGAAGCGGCGTGCGCGCGGCTGGTGGGGACCGAGGCGGCGATCTCGTTCGTGAGTTGCTGGAATGCCAACGAAGCGCTCCCCGCTACGGTGCTCACCGACCAGGACATCATTCTCTCCGACCAGCTGAACCACGCGTCGATCATCGACGCCATGCGCCTGGCCAAGTCCATCACCAAGTGCGAAACCGGCGTGTTCAAGCACGGCGACTACGCCGAGCTCGATGCGAAGCTCGCGGCCGCTTCGGGCAAGCAGGTGAAGCTGGTGGTGAGTGACGGCGTGTTCTCCATGGAAGGTTCGATCGTGAACCTGCCGGCGCTCATGGAAGTGTGCCGCAAGCACGGGGCGCTGGTCTGGATCGACGATTCACACGCCACCGGTGTGCTCGGCACCAACGGGCGGGGAACGGCCGAGCACTTCGGGCTGCACGGCGAGGTCGACATCATTACGTCGACACTGGGCAAGGCACTCGGCGGCGCAGCCGGCGGGTTCCTCGCGGGATCGGCGGCACTCTGCGATTACGTCATGCAACGCGCCCGCCCGCAGCTGTTCACCAATGCGCTTCCCGCCACGGTCGCCGCCTCGGCGATGGCCGCGATTGAAGTCCTCGAGGCGGAGCCCGCCCGGGTTGAACGGCTCCGGGACAATTCGGCCTATTTCCGCGCGGGACTCATCAGGCTCGGGTTTCGACCGCTACCGGGCGATACTCCTATCATCCCGGTGATTCTCGGTGAAACAGCCGCGGCGATCCGGATGAGCGAACTGCTGCTCGAGGAAGGGGTGTTCGTGACCGGCTTTGGATATCCGGTCGTGCCGCAAGGCACGGCGCGCGTCCGGTGCCAGATCTCGGCCGCCCACACGCGGGAAGATCTCGACCAGGTGCTGGCCGCCTTCGAGCGCGTCGGACGCCGGCTCTCGCTCATATAGGGCCTGCGGTCTATTCTTTGCGACGGATTCCGCCCAACTCCAGGACAGGAGAACGATCGATGAAGCGCTTCCGATACGGTGTGGCGATCTGCGCCGGCACGCTCTTGCTCAGCGCCCCCGGGGCGCTGCGTGCCCAGCGGTCCGATTCCTACACGTGGAAGCTGGGGCTCGAAGCCGGCGTCGCGGCGTTCCAGACGCGGAGCCAGGATACCAAGTTCCTGCCGTCCGCCGGGGCGCACCTCATGATCATGGCGCGCCGGGGCGGACTCATTTTCGGTGTGGACGAAGCGATTGGCACCGATGAACAGTCCAACCAGATCCTGTTCAACGACATCCGGCGCTACCAGGCCACCCTGGTCGCGTTCCCGTCGCAGCTGCCGCTCGAACCGTACTTCGGCGTCGGCGCGGGCATCATCCAGGTCGTCAATCCGCGCGTAGTGTCCGACGTGACCGACCCCACCGACCGTGCGTTCCTGCTCGCTGATGCGAAGGATCACAGCGCCAGCGGATACCTCGGCGCCCTGTTCGGCATCCAGGGACGCTGGGGCCGCGTGTCGGCGTTCGGACAACTGCAGGCGGGCACGTCACCGGGCGACGACAAGCTCCTGAAGGGCGGCTTCTACACCATCCACGGCGGCATCAGGATTGGATTGGGAAGCGCGCGCGAGGGAGTGTCGGCGGGCGGGTATTAATTAGCGGCGGGCGGCGAGCGGCGGGCGGCGGCTTGCCCCGATAGAGCAGCGACCGGAGGGCGAGCGGGCGATGAGACGTACGAGGTTTTCCTCGTGCGTCTCATGTGTTTTTGAGGCCACGCACGACGCGCGACGCTCCTAGAACTGGAAATACAGAAACGGACTCGTCCCGTCACCGGCAATGAGCGCCAGCGCTGCCCCAAAGGCCGTTGCGACCGCGACTGACTTCCACCACCGCGGCGTGTAATCCAGGTCATAGATGTTGGGGCCGAACATGCCCCACCATCCCGCAACGACAACAGCGGCAACCGCGAGACCGGTTTGTGCCATCGGCAATCCCGACGCTCCGGCGAACATCCTGCCCAGCACGCCCCCGGCCATCGCCAGGCTGGTGCAGCGGAAGAACACCCATCCAATCAGCACGAGAAACAGCATCGACGCCTGGCGCAGCCGCGCCGGGAGCCGGTCCCACTGCTCTCCGACCACCCGGTACGCCGCGAGCAGGCCGCCGTGGTACGCACCCCAGACAATGAACGTCCAGTTGGCCCCGTGCCAGAGCCCGCCGATCAGCATCGTGAGCATCAGGTTGCGATACTGCGCCAGTTTGCTGCCGCGATTGCCGCCGAACGGGATGTAGAGGTAGTCGCGCATGCACGTCGAGAGTGAGATGTGCCAGCGGCGCCAGAATTCCGACGGATCCAGCGACTTGTACGGCGAATTGAAGTTGGGTGGGATCCGCAGCCCGAACAGGTAGCCCAGGCCAACGGCCATGCTGCTGTAGCCGGCGAAGTCAAAGTAGAGCTGGAATGTGTAGCCCAGCATGGCGACCCAGAGCGACAGCGACGACGCCGTGTGCCAGCGGGCCAGCACCGGATCGACGAACGATGCCAGCGTGTCGGCGACGATTACCTTCTCAACCAATCCGACCACGAAGATCGAGATCCCCTGGCGGATCCAGCGCGTGCGAGCGGCGCCCGCAATGTGCTCGAGGTCGGCTTCGATCTGCCGGAAGCGCACGATGGGGCCCGCCACCAGCTGCGAGAAGAGCGAGACATACGACGCGAACTCCCACAGATTACGCGTGGGCGTGATCTGCCGGCGGTACGAGTCGACGATGTAGCTGATGGTATGAAACGTGTAGAACGAGATGCCGATCGGCAGGATGATGTCGAGGTGTGGCACGGTGACGTCGAGACCGGCTGCGTGCATCGCATCGCGGAACGCGCCGAGCCCGAAGTTGGCGTACTTGAAGAATCCGAGCAGCGACAGGTCGATCGTGATGGGCACGACGAGGCACAGCTTGCGCATGCGCGGGTTGTCGTCCCACCGCAGCATCCCGAGGCCCGCCGTGTAGCTCACGAGGGTCGAGAAGGCCATCAGGAAGCAGAAACGCCAGTCCCAGTAGCCGTAAAACACGTAGCCGCTGATGGCGAGCCAGATGTACCGGCTGCGCGACGAACGCAGTAGCCAGAACACCGTGTAGGTGACCGGAAGAAACGCGAAGAGGAAGATGAAGCTGTTGAACAGCATCGCAGCAGCTCCAGGAGATCAATGACCGGCCGGGACTCGTGAGTTCGCCTGCACCGGCGAGCGAGAATCGGGCCATCCGCCGTCCATGGCCCGTCCGGCTGGGCCTGGCCGCGGCCATGCTGTTGCTCGTGTTGTTGGCGGGTGAAGCGATGACCCGGATCGAGGACCGCATCCGCTGGGGCACCCCGATTCTGTCGACCGCCACCAGCACCGCGGATCTCACGGTCCGCGACGCGCAAGGTATCCACGCCGCGCCGGGCGCGCGATTCCGGAAGTGGCGCATCAACTCCGTTGGCACCAGGGGACCCGAGCCTGATGCCGCCAGGCAGCAACATCGCGTACTCACGCTCGGCGCGTCGGAAACGTTCGGTCTCTACGAATCAGCCGATCATGAATACGCGCGGCAGCTGGCTGACTCGCTGATTGCGAGCGGATGTCCGGCCGACGTCCTCAATGCGGCCTTTGTCGGAATGTCGTTGCCTACAGTGGAACAGGATGTCCGCTTGCGCCTCGCTGCACTCGCACCGCGCGTCGCCGTCTACTACCCGACCCCACCGCAGTACCTCGACGCGGAACTTCCCCGGCCCGCCAGTCCGGATTCGAGTGGACGGGCAACGTCCGCGCGTCCATTCTGGCGCGCCGGTTTCCCTTGGCACTCGCGCTTCCTCATGCGCGTGCGCGACCAGCTGAAGAGCATGCTCCCGCAAGTTATCCAGAATCGCATGAAACGCGCGGATATCACGCGCGAACGCGCGCGGTGGCCGGCGGAATCGTTGTTCAAGTCGGTGCCTGGCGATCGGCTCGCCGCGTTTGATCGCGACCTGCGCACGTTCGTCGGGACGTTGCGCAAACGCGAAATTGTGCCCGTCCTGGTGACTCACGCCAATGCTTTCATCGGATCGCCACCGGCGAGCTATGACCGCCTGGTCAGCTGGGCGCGGTTCTATCCCCGGGCGAACGCGGCGACGCTCATAGAGTTCGATTCAGCCGCGGCCGAAGTTGTTCGCCGTGTTGGAGCCGACTCCTCGGTGACAGTCGTTGATGCGTGGCTGGAATTCCACGGCATTCGCGCCGACAGCATGTTTGCAGACTTCTCGCACTTCACGGATGCGGGTGCGGCACGGATGGCGCGACTGCTGCGCCCCGCCGTGGCGCCGGGCGCGCAATGCAATTAGCGGGGCCGGCGAATTAGTTGAGCTGGAGCACAAACCGCAGCGGCCAGTCGGTCGCGCGGGTAATCCCGATGCGCGGTGTGACCGCGATCCGGGGCTTCGCGAATTCCTCCGGGCGCGGCGCCAGCCGCAACGGTGCATCGGGTACAGCCCGCATTCCATCATGCTCGCCGGTGATTGCGAACGCCTGCCCAAGCTTGCCCGGGCCATTTGTCAGCTGACGATCGGGAACGTTGCCGCGCCGACGGCGGATCACCTCGATGCCTTCCCGCGGTAGTACCGCGCGAATCAGCACGGCAGCCCCGTCGTCGCCAGTCGGTGTCGTGATGTTGAGGCACCAGTGCAGCCCGTACGAGCGATACACGTACCACGTGTTCTCGGGGGCCCACACGCCGATGTAGAGCTTGTGCCGCCGATCCGCGAACGCGTGCGCCGCCGGATCGTAGCGGCCGAGATAGGCCTCGGTCTCGACAATCACGCCCGAAACCCGCGCACCGCCGAGATCGGAGACGAGCAATTGCCCGAGCAGGTCCCGCGCGCGAGGAATCGCGCGGGGGCTCAGCCTGCGGGCGGCTTGGTAGTCCGGCGCGACGGGGATTTGCGTGTTCCGCGCTTCGCGCGCTTGGGAGCCTTGGCCTTGGCCTCCGCCGCGGGAGCTTCCGTGGGCGGAAGGCTTTCGGCAGGCGCATCACCGTTGGTCGAGGCCGGTACCGCCGCAGGCGACAGGTCCACCACCCCCACCATCTGCAAGTCGGGCGGTCGCGTTGTGGTGCGCGACCCGCCGCGGAAGCGCAGCGCGGCTGGACGCGCCGGCACAGCGGGTGTGGATTCGCTCGATGTCGCTTCGGGTGCGGGACGCATCGCGAACGACAGGTCGGCCTTGTGCGGTGACACTTCAAATCGGTCATCGCCAAGCATGCGCACGTCGGCAACTTCGGCATCATTCGCCTGGCGTAGCAGCTTGGCGAACCGCATCGGTTCGAGCAGCGAGTCTTCCTTGCCGTGCAGCGCCGACATGCGCGCCCGCAACGTTTCGTGCGGCACGGGCGCCGGCAATTCGCCGAGCGCGCGGGTCAGCAGGTGAAATGCTTCGGCCAGCGTGAGGCCGCCATCGCGTGAATGCGAAGGACGCGGCGCGGGCGTGGGGGTGGCATGCTCGGTCTCCACCGACTTTCCGCGGCCGCGGCCACGTCCACCGCGACGGCGGCGGCCGGGGTGTTCGTCCGGGACGCCACCGGCAGGCGCCGGCGCCGGAGCGGCTGCAACGGCCGGCACTGGAGCGAGGCCGGGCTTGGCGGGGCGCTGCGCGGGCGGCGCACCACGTCGGCCGCCACGCGGCGGCGCCGCAGGCGCGACATCGAACTGTCCGTTCTCCTGCTTGATCACCTTGATCAGTTTCCGCGCGCCGGCCTCGGCGACAAACTTGCTGAACCGGTTGTAGCCCGCGTTGCGCTCGTCGAAGCTCGGGTCGATCTGCTGCATCACCTGCTTCAGGCGGTCGGAACGCATCACGTCATTGTTCTGCGCCATCTTCTCGACCGACTCGACTACCAGCTCCCATGGGTCACGCGGCTCGGGCGGGACGTCGCTTTCCTTGGTGAGTCCGGCCAGATCGCTGTACGAGAAATACTCGTCGCAATTCTGGATCAGTATGTCGCTCGCCGACTCGCGGATGCCGACGCCGATCACATACTTGCCGTATTCCTTGAGCTTGAGCACGAGCGAGGAGAAATCGCTGTCGCCGCTGAGCAGGATGAACGTGCCGATCTCGGGGCGCGTGAACACGAGCTCGACCGCGTCAACGGCGAGACGGATGTCGGTGGCGTTCTTCTTGTTGGTGCCGAAGGCCGGCGCAAAGATCAGGTCGATGGACGATTCCGACAGCGGCACGATGTACTGCGGATAGCGGCGCCAGTCGGCGTAGGCGCGCTGTACCGCCACCTTGCCCTTGATGATGTCGCTGTTGAGGAGGGTGCGCAGCTCCTTGGTCAGGTCGCTGCGGATGCCGAGGGTGACGTTGTCGAAATCGATCATGAGCGCCGCATTGGGCGCGTGGTGCTGGGCGGGCGTGGTAGCTGCCCGCCCGGCCCGCAAGGCTGGAAACGAAGTCACGACGATACCATTGTGTGGGCCGTCCCCGGTCTCATTCTCCCCGTAATCTGTCGGCGGCAGGCGCCGACGGATTTCCGGGGGGACGATGATCGAGACAGCACGTTACGCCGGCGGGGTCGGTGTGACCCTGTGCGCTGGCGGGTGCAAGATAGCAGAACCAAGCGTCAGCTGTCAGCTTCAGGAGTCAGCTTTCAGGAGTCAGCTGGCAGGAGTCAGCTGTCAGGGGTCAGCTTTCAGGAGAGCGGTGTCCTGACCCCTGATAGCTGACAGCTGATGCTTCCTGCGGAAGCAGGCACCGCGCATCCTCCGCTCCCGCCTGCTCCAGCGCCACCACAATGCGCGCCGCAGCTTGACCATCCCATCCCGGTGGCGTGCCGCGCCGGCTGCCGGCACCGCGGCCCGATTGGCGCGCGCGCGATACGGTCGACACCAGTCCCGCCGCGGTGGGCGGCCAGGGCACCAGGCGATTGGTGCCATGCGCCACCGTCACGGGACGTTCGGTGCTTTCGCGGAGTGTGACGCACGGAACGCCGAGTGCGGTGCTCTCCTCCTGGAGGCCACCGGAGTCGGTGATCACGACGGCGCTGCCATCGAGCAGGTGCACCATGTCACGGTAGCCGAGCGGATCGGTGAGCTGCATGACGAGCGGATGCGAAAGCTCGAGCGCTTCCAGGCGCGCGCGCGTCCGAGGATGCACTGGCCACAGCAGCGGGAGCGATGGCGCGAGCGACTCGAGTCCGGTCACCAGCTGGTGCAGGCGCTCCAGGTCGTCGACGTTGGAAGGGCGGTGCAGCGTTACGAGCCCGTACGCGCCGCGCTGGAGCCCGAACCTGTCCCACGGGTGATCGCCCGGCGTGCGCGCCAGCGTGGCGAACAGCGAGTCGATCATCACGTTGCCCACAAACACAATCCGGTACGGCGCAATGCCCTCGACCTGCAGGTGCGCCTCGGCTTCAACCGAGTGCGTGAGCAGCAGGTCGGACATCTGGTCCGTCAGGACGCGATTCACTTCTTCGGGCATCGCCCAGTCGTGACTGCGGAGACCCGCCTCGACGTGCGCAATGCGGCAGCCGATTTCGGGACGCCGCTTGGACGCAACCAGCGCGGCCGCGAGCGTTGAGTTCACGTCGCCCACCACCACCACCCAGTCCGGACGCTCCGCCACCAGCACTTCGTCAAAGCGTTGCATGACGCGCGCAGTCTGGTCGGCGTGCGTACCCGCGCCAACGCCCAGGTGATGATCGGGGTCGCGGAGGGCGAGGTCGACGAAGAACGTGTCCGACATCGCGGCATCGAAATGCTGCCCGGTGTGCACCAGCACCACATCATGGCCGCGATGTTCGAGCGCGTGGACGATCGGCGCCACCTTCATGAAGTTGGGACGCGCACCCGCAACGACGATTGCCTTCATGCGGCCACTCGCGGCTCGAGGATGTCGCCGAGCTCGTTGAGGATGAGGTCGAGCCGCCCCTGCCATCCCTCGCCCCGCATGCTCTCGGAGAGTCGCATGCGTGCGTCGGGCGACGACGGCGCGTCGAGGCGGCGCGCGACCGCCGCGAGGAATTCGTCATGCGAATCGACCACGTCGACGCCCTCGCGTCCGCGGAACGGCGCCAGCTCGGGCAGCGCCGTGGTCACCACGGGGACGCCGGCCGACAGGTATTCGCGGAGCTTGATGGGATTGACTGCCACGGTCAGTTCATTCACGCGGAACGGAATCAGCGCGACGTCGAACCAGCGCAGGTACGCGGGCAGCGCAGCGAACGCCTTGCGTCCCAGGATGTGAACGTTGGGCAGCGACTCGAGCTCCGAGGTGTCGACACCGCGAATGGCGCCCACGCACACCACGTCGTGATCGGGATGCGCACGCGCGACCTTCGCAATGAGTTCCATGTCGACCCAGGTCTCCAGCCACCCGATGTATCCGATGCGCGGACGACTCGCATCCATCTCGCCTTCGGGATACGGCAGGTCATCGGTCACCGCGCGATGGAAGTGTTCCCACTCCACGCCATGCGGCACATAGGTGACGCGCTGGTTGAACTCGACGCAATCGCGCTCGAGCTCCAGCGACGAAACGATGACGTGATCGGCCCGCTGGCACAGGATCTCGTGGCACTGCCGCATCTCGGTGGCATCGTAGTTGTCGAAGGCCCACCAGCGATCGACGCAGTGGTACACAAGGCCCGAGTGCGGAATCTGGTCGAGGAAGCGCGCCGCAGTAGGCGTATAGACCCAGAGCACCGGATCCTGCGTCGCGCCCATCCGCTGAAGCGCGCGCTTGATGGCCGATCGATAGAGACGCGCATTGAGCTGCTGCACGAGCTTGCTGGTCGGCAGCGGCAATGATGGCGGACTCAGCACGGTAAGCCCCGGCGCACCGGGGCGGGTGCCCCCGGCCATGCGCTGCACCTTCCGCGCAACGCGGCGAAGGTCGGCCGTACTGGTGGCCGTTGGCGCGCGCATGCCGCTGGTCTCGATCCACAGCACATCGTGGCGAGCCGCGAGCAGGCGCATCAGGTGGTGTTTGCTGGTTGGATCGGTGCCCCAGTCGTTGGCGAACGCCACGACCGGCGCCCGTCCCCGACGCATCGCGCGGTCAGCCAAGCAGCGCGCCTCGTTCCGGGACCGGGAGCGTGAGCGTGAACGCGAAGCAGGTGCCTTCGCCCTGCGCCGTCGACACCGTCAGTTCCGAGCCCATCGCCTCCACCAGCTTGCGGCAGATCGACAGCCCGAGCCCCGACCCGGAGAACGCGTAGTCGCCCGGCTGCTGGCGACGGCGGAACGGCTCAAAGAGCGTCGGCATTGCCGCGTCGGGAATGCCGCGCCCGGTATCGCGCACCGAACACTCCACCGAGTTCTCGCCGACTTCCACCACTTTCACTTCGACATATCCCTCGGCCGTGAACTTGAGCGCGTTGGTCGTCAGGTTGAGCAGCACGCGGTTGAGCGCACCGGGATGTCCGCGGCGCCGGTCTTCGGCCGGACCGGCGAAGCGCATCTCGAGCCCCTTCTCTTCCGCGATCGGTTGCACGATGTCGCGCACGGCCTCGAGCACCTCGGTGACCGAGAACGCCTGCTGCTCGCGGCCCACCAGGCGGTCGCCGCCGCGCACGAGCTCAATGACGTCGCTCGCCACCGCGTTGAGCCCGAAGGCCGCCGAATACACCAGGCCAAGCTGCCGCTCCTGCAACGGCGTCAGTCCGCCACTGCGGCCGTGCAGCATGGTTTCGGCGAGAAAGAGGATCGAGGTGAGCGGCGAGCGGAGATCGTGGGCAACCTCGACGATGAGGTCGAGGCCGCTGGGACCGGTCATGCGATCCTGGAACCGCTCCGACCAGCGCGGCTCGAGGGCCGCAGCCACGCGCTCGAGCGATTGCAGCAGTTCGATGCACTCGGGAGCCGGGACGCAATCGTCGCCTTCGAGGACGCGACGCCGCAGCATCGTGATGATGCGCCGCGCGAGCGGTGACGCGCGACGCGCATCGTCGAGCGCGCCACCGTCGGCTGCCTCGGCGACCTGCGCCACCATCTCGGCCACGCCGGCCGCGACTTCGGTCTGCGACAGGGCGTCTTCGGAAAACAGGCGCCAGTCTTCCACCAGCGCATCGGCCACTTCGTCGAGGCGTTGGCGGGCCGCCGGTGTGAGCGACATGCTATTCGAGGCGGTCTTCACGCTGCAGGCCGTGTTTTTCCATCAACCGGTACAGCGTGGTGCGATCGATGTTGGCCTGGCGTGCCGCCTTGGACATGTTGCCGGCGGCGCGTGCGACGAGGCGCGTGAGGTAGTCGCGCTCGAACTGCGCGATGACGCGGTCCTTCACGTCGTGGAACGGCCCGTCGAGCTGCGCCGCGGGCATCCGCTCCGGCGACGCGTCGCTGTCGTCGTAAATCGGAATGTCATCGGGCTCGATCATCTGCTCGGGCTCGACCAGCACCGCGACATGCTCGATCACGTTCTGCAGTTCGCGCACATTGCCGCGCCAGGCGCGGTTGCGGAGAAACTCGATGGTGTTCTCGCTGAGGCGCGGCGCGCGATCGGGCATCTGGCGGTGACGATGCCAGAACACGCCGAGGAAATGATTCGCGAGCATCGCGATGTCTTCGGGACGGGTGCGGAGCGGCGGTAGCGTGATTGGCACGACGCGGAGCCGGTAGAAGAGATCGCCGCGCAGCACGCCACGGTCAACCGCTTCCTGCGGATCGCGATTCGTGGCCGAGATGAACCGCACGTCCACCGGGTCGCCCGCCGTCTCGGCGCCCACGCGACGAACCACGCCGTCCTGCACGACACGCAGGAGCTTTGCCTGCAGCGGCAGCGACATCTCCGTCAGCTCGTCGAGGAACAGCGTGCTGCCGTTCGCGGTCTCCAGCAGGCCGGGCTTGTCGCGATCCGCACCCGTAAACGCGCCCTTGCGATGACCGAACATTTCGGATTCGAGCAGCGGTTCGGGGAGTGCCGCGCAGTTGATCGGCACGAGCGCCTTCTTGGCGCGCCGCGAATGCTGGTGGATGAACTGCGCGATCACTTCCTTGCCGGTGCCGCTCTCGCCACTGATGAACACCGACGCATCGGTGGGTGCCACCTTGCGCGCCAGTTCCACCGCCTTGCGGAACGCGGGCGAAATGCCGATGAGCGCCGATGAATCGGAGTGCGAGTGCTGCCGCATAACCTGCATGCGGAGGTCGGCGGCTTCGCGCCCCTTGAGAATGGCGTGCGATGCGCGGCCGATCAGGACCTGCAGATGGGTAGCCGAGAACGGCTTGGGGAGATAATCCCAGGCGCCCATGCGGAGCGCCTCGATGCTGGAATTGACGCTCGGATTGCCGGTCATCACGACGACGAGGCAATCGCGATTTGCTTCAAGTGCGGCATTCAGGATCTCGAGCCCCGGGACCTGCGACATGAAAAGGTCCACCAGGACCAGGTCAAACTGCCGGCGGCGCACCAGGTCGAGCGCTTCCTCGCCGCGTCCTGCCAGCGTGACGCTATACCCCTCATCGCGCAAAACCGACGCGCAGCTTTCCCGTAGGGTGCGCTCGTCGTCGACGATCAGGATACGGATCGACGCCTTTGTGTCAGCGGGCAGTGACAGAACGTCACGTCCGGCAGGCGAATCCGGGGAACCGATACTGGCACCGGCTCCGGTTACAGCAGTCATGGGCAGAGCTCCTCAAGGTGTCGAGCGTTGGATCGGCTCTGCACCGACCCAAGGCGAAAAGCGTGCCGCAACTGTGGTGCCCACCCATCGAAGTACCCCGCTCCCGGCCCCAAGTCGTTGCCCGGAGGAGGCACCACTGTGGACACTATCCTACTTATCTGTTGCAGATGCGCAACAGGCGCGTCAACATCTTGTCGCTGCGGGCTTGCGGCGCACGGTATCATGCTTGCAGTCGGGCCACAGGCCTGAGACGAGCGACAGGCGCGGTGGACCACTACTCACGCAGGCCGAATGACTACTGAACTGAGTCCATTCTCCAGGAATCTCCCCAGCGCGGATGGGTTCGCGCCGGCGTCGCCGCTGAGCGCGCCGAGTGGGGGAATTCGCACGAATCCGATATTCCGCTATCTGTCGGCCGTGCGCCGCTTCAAGTGGCTGGTGCTGCTGTTGTCGGTGATCGGCACGGGTGGCGGCTACGTAATGAGCAAGCTCAAGCCCGAGATGTACAACGTGAACGCCGTCGTGCTGGTTGGCGACGAGGGCAGTACCGGTCCCTATCAGGCCCTGGGCAACGCGGGACGCTCGCTCATCGAACTGCTCACCTCGTATCCTGTCACGCAGTTCGTCGCCGAGAAACGCCACCTGTACATCTTTGGCCCCAAGCGACTGAGCGGCCCGCCGCTTCCTCCCGGACCCAGCGGTCCCGATGCCGCACTCTTCAAGGATTTCACGTGGACGCCCAAGTCGGTGCCGGGCGAATACAGCCTGAAGCTGAGCGCCGATGGCCGCACCTGGGAAATGACCGAGACAAAGTCGGGCGGCAAGGACCGCGGTGCGATCGGCGACAGCATCGGCCGGAAGTTCGGGTTTGCATGGTTGCCGCGCGTCGAGCCGCGCTGGTTCGGGCAGACGTTCGGGTTTACCGTCGTGACTCCGCGTGAAGCAGCGGAGAACCTTGCGGGACGCATTGGCGCGGGAATCGCCCCGGGGTCGAAGTTCATGCACATCAACCTCACCGGCCAGAATGCGCAGGAAACGGCCGACCAGTTGAACGAGGTGCTGACCCAGTTCGTCTACATGGAAGACTCGACCAAGAAGCGCACCCTCAATGCGCAGCTCAAGTATCTCGACTCGCAGCGCATCGCCGCGCGCGACAAGCTCAACATGGCCGAAACGGCGCTCGCCAACTTCAGCATCAAGACGATCACGCTGGCGCGTGACAACCTGCCGGTGGCTCCGGGCCTCAACGATGCCGGTGCGTCGGGCTACAGCGGCTACACCATGACGCGCGAAAAACTCACGGCCCTGACGCAGGACCGTGACGACCTCAAGTCGCGCATGGCTCACCTGATGACGAGCGACAGCCTGAACGTCGACGAGTTCCTGGCAATCCCGACCGTGCGCAACACCCAGGCTTTCCGCGCGACGCTCGATGAATACGCATCGCAGGAAAAGGAATACCGTGCCGCACTCCTGATTTCTCAGGAGAACTGTACTTCGTGCATCCCCTCACCGCCGGCGATCCGCGAGCGCATGAAGTTCATGCGCAAGACCACGATCCCGACGTACGCCAACGCGGTGATCCGCCAGCTGGAAGCGCAGATCAACCGCACCGACAATCAGGTCACCGGCATTGCCGGTGAGCTGAAGGGGATTCCCGACCGCATCAAGACGGAAACTGATCTCCGGCGCGACGTCGCCATTCAGAACGACGTGGTGACCAATCTCGAGAAGAGCTATGCCGCGGCCCAGCTGCAGCAGGCCACCGCGAGCAACGACGTCTCGATCTTCGCGGCAGCGGTTCCGCCGGCGCGGCCGACCAAGAACCGCAAGCAGATGCTCATCGCGCTCGGCGCCATTCTCGGCATCGGCGCCGGATTGGGACTGGCGCTGCTGCTCGACCTGACCGACAAGCGCGTGCGCTACGCCGACCAGATCACCGGTGGGCTCGGGCTCAGCATCCTCGGCGTGGTGCCGGAGATTCGCCGCGCCAAGGGCGAGACGCCGCTACCGGAAGAAGCGGCCCAGGTGATCGAAGCGTTCCGCACGATCCGCCTGAACCTCGCGCACACCGTGGGCGAGGGACCGATCAACTTCACGATCTCGAGCCCCTCACCGGGCGACGGCAAGTCGCTGGTGGCATCGAACCTGTCGCTCTCGTTTGCGGAAGCGGGCTATCGCACGCTGCTGATCGACGGTGACACGCGGCGCGGCGAACTGCATCGCACGTTTGGACTGGAACGCCGCCCCGGCCTGCTCGACCATCTGGTGGGCGAGATCGGCATGGATGACATGATTCGCACCACGAGTCATCCGCAGCTGCGCGTAATCACCGGCGGCAGTCGCAAGCGAAACGCACCCGAACTGCTGGGCTCGAGCCGCATGCGCGAGCTCATCGTCGCGATGCGCGACCGGTTTGACGTGATCATCGTCGATTCGCCGCCGCTGGGCGCAGGCATCGATCCGTTCGTGCTCAGCACCATCACCGGCAACATGCTGCTCGTGATGCGCGCGGGCGCGACGGAGCGCGACCTGGCCGAAGCGAAACTCCAGATCGTTGACCAGCTCCCGATTCGCCTGATCGGCGCGGTGCTCAACGACGTGCGCGCCTCGATGAACGACTACAAGTACTACTCGTACAGCTACGGCTACGGCGCGGTCGACGAAGGGCCGGATGTCCCGAAGATCGGGCCGGGGAGCGGCACGGAGGAATAAGGGCGAGCACGGGCGCACTGATCGTACGACCTGCGACAGCGCTCGAGTGGCAGCAACAACAACGGAGGAACAGTGATCGCCAACTAGGGCGGACTGTTTCTCCGTTGTTGTTGCTGCCACTCGGGCGCTGTCGCTCGTCCCTCGCCGCGCTTATTGCTTTGCTTGCGCCGCCGTCGCCAGTTCCTGCAGCAGTGCGTCGCCGTCAGTCGCGTGCGCCGCGGGATCGTCGATCACGATGACGTTGGTGCGCACTTCCGCCGCGGGAATGTCGCAGGCCTGCGCGAGCAGATCGCGGAACCGATGCGCGAGCGTAGCAGCGCCGGCGGCGTCGGTGCCCGGTGCGACAATCGCGAACTCGCCGCGCGCGATCACGCCGATGGCATCGGCGGCGCGGCCGTGAATGCGCATCGCGCGTGACGCGCGGTCGACGGGTGCCGATTCGCCGGGCGTCGCGATGGACCAGCCAACGCAGGCGACGGTCCGGCCGCTGCGCCGCGCTTCGCACATCGCTTCGGTGGCGCGCCGGGCCAGACCACGACGGGTGTAAAGGCCCGTGTCGGGGTCGACAAGGAGGCCCTGCCGGATGCGAGAAAGGTCGCGGTACGCCTTATGGTAGACCGTTGCCTTGTGAAGCAGCGCGTCCGCATCGAGCGGCTGGCCGTAGAAATCCCACGCTCCGGCGGCGTAGGCCGCGAGCCGCTGCTCGCGCCCGGAGGGGCCTGCGGTCGTGATGATGATGGGCAGGGCTGCCCCAAATCGGGGATCGGCCCGGAGCCGGCGGCAGACCTCCACGCCCGAATAATCCGGAAGCTGCTGGTCGAGGATGACGAGGTCGGGATTGCTCGACGCGGCTTTCTCGAGGGCCTCGCGCGCCGTAAACGCGCGCACGACACGGTATTGGGCAGCGAAGATTGACTCGATCGCGCGTGCGGTCCATTCCTGGTCGTTGGCGATCAGGATGGTTGGCGGGCTCTCAGCTACATCGAATTCGTCGTCCACGCGGCAGCCTCGTGTCGAGCTCGACGACTGACCGTTGCGCAATTGCAACAGTTTTGTGACGCAGCGTCACAGACACCGTCCGCTCGTCAGGCGGACCATGGACCGCGCGATCGGTGTTCAAGTCATTATTTATCAAGCACTTGCACTGTTGATGCATGGGTGGCTTCCTGTCGCCCGGTTGCCGGCCCACGATCCGGTTTGTGCAATAGCCCTGCCGCCATGCGTCGCACCGCGAGTCCGGCAGTCGATCCTGACGAATTCCAGCTGATCCGTGGCGCAGATACCGCTTCCTGCTGCGATGGAGCCACAATCGCAGGGGCTCTGGCGCAACATGTGCTGTGGTGACGTGCCGTAAGCGCTGATCAGCAACGAACTTGGCCAACCCTCAGGACCGGCGCGACTGTGAGCACGGGTTGTGCTTACGATGGTCCTGATCGCCAACCACGAGGAGTACGGCCTGTGAAGGCAACGTCCGGCGCCATCGGGAACACATTCAAGCTGACCCTGATGCTGTGGGCCATCGCTCCTGCGCTCGCGGCTGGACAGACCGCGTCGGGACAGGTCACCACCCCACCGCCCGGCACACCGCCGCAGACCGTCGATGTGCGCATCGCCACCTCACAACGCGCCCTGGTGACCCGGGCCGAGCTGCTGGCGACGCTGCGCGAACTCGAGGCGCAAGGCGCATCGACCGCCTACAGCCCGGCCGTTCGGTTCGCCAACCAGCAACAGATCAACATCATCAAGTACCGGCTCGAAAACGGCGACATGCGCACCGGCGACATCATCCACCTCACGGTGGAGCCGAACGCCGGGTTCACCAACGACTACAAGGTGACGGAGCGTGGCACCATCAAGCTTCGCGACAACGCCGAACTGTCGGTGAAAGGCGCGCTACGGTCGGAGCTCGCCGAGCGGCTGACGGAACAGTTCAAGGACCTGGTGCGGCAGCCGTCGGTGCAGGCGGTCCCCCAGATTCAGATCCAGATTTTCGGCGCGGTAGGTCATCCGTGTTTCTGCAGCGTCGACGCCACCATGCTGCTCAGCGAAGTGATCACCAAGGACGCCGGCGGCCCGCAGAACAGCGCCAAGCTGGACAAGTCAACGATCAAGCGCGGCGACACGGTGATCGTCGCTGGCAAGGAATTCGCCTCGGCACTGCGTGACGGAAAGACGCTGGACGAGCTCAACCTGCAGGCAGGCGACCGCATCGATGTCGCGACCAAGCCGTCGAGCGGCCTGCTGTTTCGCGTGGCCGGCGCGGTCACGGCGCTGAGCGGGCTGATCTTCCTGGTGCTCCAGGTTTTCTGACGAGCATGCCGCCATTCCTGACCTCATCGATATACATGGAGCGCGCCGAGAGCAGCCAGGTCGACGAAGCAGCGACAGCGCAATCGCTCACCAGCACCATGGTTGAGTCGGTTCCGCTGTCGCGGAGCGAGCGCGCGATTCGCGCGCTCAACGTGATGGTCGCGTCATTGATCCTCGTCCTCACACTTCCCCTGTGGATCATCATTGCGATCGCGGTGAAGCTCACGTCGCGCGGCCCGGTGTTCTACACCCAGGTTCGCGTCGGCCGCGATTGGCGCAATGCGTCGCCCACGCCGGGCGACCCGCGCCGCGGGGTCGACCTGGGCGGCCGGCCGTTCACGATCGTGAAGTTCCGCACCATGCGCGTCGATGCGGAACAGCATCACGGCGCGGTGTGGGCCAAGACCGACGACAACCGCGTGACGATGATTGGCGGCTTCCTGCGCAGCTGCCGCCTGGACGAGCTTCCGCAACTGCTCAACGTGATTCATGGCGACATGAACCTTGTGGGGCCCCGGCCCGAGCGGCCGGAGCTGTTCGCGAAGCTGCGCGAGCAGATCCCGGAGTATCAGCGCCGCCAGCGCGTCCCACCGGGCATCACGGGCCACGCCCAGGTGCACCTGCAGTACGACACGTCGGTGGAGGACGTCCGTCGCAAGGTGGAGCACGACCTTGAATACATTGCCTCGCGGAGCCTGTGGGCGGATCTTAAGATCATGCTCAAGACGGTCCCCGTGATGCTGTTCCGGAAGGGTGGATGGTAGCTCCTGCAGCGAGTTCGCCGGCGGCGCGGTCGCCGGTCGAACTCATGACAATGCGCCGGCCGCTCATGGTGATCCTGCCCTTCGCCATTGCTGCCGTCGCCTTTGGCGCGCTCTTCTGGGGGCCGGCTGCCGGCCTCCTCGGCGAGTGGTTCCAGTTCGAGGGCGACAACGGCCAGGGCGTGCTGCTGGCCCCGGTCGCTGCGTGGCTGGCGTGGACATCGGGCGTGCGTGAAGACGCCAGACCGTCCGTGGGCTGGGGCACGGCCCTGCTGTTCATCGCACTGGTCTTCCGGATCTTTGGCGCGCTGGCGGCCGAGCTCTTCACGCAACGCCTCTCGATCTGGATCGCGCTGCTGGGCCTGGTGGTGTTTTACCTGGGCTGGCGGCAGGTGCGCATGTGGTGGCTGCCGTTCACGCTCCTGTTCCTCTCAATTCCGCTGCCAGCGCTGATCACCAACCGACTTGCGATTCCGTTGCAGTTCCAGGCGTCGAAGATGGGCGCGGCGCTCATGACGTGGCGCAAGATTCCGGTGGTGATGACCGGCAACGTGATCGACATCCTGCCGTCGCAGGCCGGACCCGGCCAGCGCCTGTTCGTCGCCGAAGCATGCAGCGGGTTGCGGTCGATGTCGGCGTTGCTGGCCCTGGGAGTCATGCTGGCCGGCATGTACATGCGCACGCTTCCGACGCGCATCCTGATCGTGCTGCTCGCGCTGCCGGTGGCCGTGGTCGTGAACGGCTTCCGCGTGTTCCTCACCGGCTTCCTCATGCACTACGTCGACCCCAAGCTCGGCGCGGGCTTCGCGCACGAAGGCCAGGGCTGGCTGCTGTTCATGGTGGCGTTCGGGATGCTCGCCGCAATTGGCGCGGTGCTGCGCTACGGCGAAACGTTGGTCGCACGGAAGCGCGGGGTCGCTCATGCGTAGCTGGCAGGCATGGATCCCGGGCTCGCTGCTCGCGACCGGCGTGATCCTCAGCAGCGGCGTGGTCAATCACCAGTCCGGGCCGGTGCCGTTGCGCGCGCCGCTCGCGGAAGCGTTGCCGGTGATCCCGAACAGCGAATACGCCGACGTCACCGTTGGTGAAGAGGAGCGGCGCATCGCGGCGATGTCGTCGTACGTGATTCGCGAGTACAAGCCGCAGACCGGCATCCCGTTCCAGGTCTACATCGGCTACTACGATGAGCAGCACCAGGGCAAGACGATTCATTCGCCCAAGAACTGCCTCCCGGGCGACGGTTGGGAACAGGTGGAATCGAAGCCGCTCACGGTCGACACGCCGAACGGCCCCGTCACGGTGAATCGCTGGCGCATGGTGAAGGACGGCGTCAGCGCCATGGTGTACTACTGGTATCAGGGGCGCGGCCGCGTCGCGAACAACGAATTCAAGGTCAAGTACGAGTTGCTGCGCGATGCGGTGAAGCGCGGTCGCACCGACGAAGCGCTGGTGCGCATCATCGTGATGAACGTCACCGACGACGGAGCCGGGGCCGACCAGCTGACCCGGTCGATTACGCCGGGCCTGGTGCGCGACATGTACCGCGTCCTGCCGACATACTGACGCCGTGATGTTTCTCGGGGACCTGCGACGCAAGGCGGAGTGGTCCTACGGCAAGACCGGCACCGGTGCGCTGCTGCGCGCACTCTTCTCCGACGGCACGTTCGCGATGTTCTGCTACCGCGCCATGCAGTGGTCGCAGCGCGCTCACCTCGCTCCGCTCGCGATGATCTTCAACAAGCTCAACACCGTGTTTGGCCAGTGCGTCATCGGACGTGGCGCCGAGTTCGGACCGGGGTTCGTGCTGATTCATTCACAAGGCGTGGTGATCAACCGCAACGTACGTGGCGGCAGCCGCATCTTCGTGGAACACCAGGTCACGATCGGTGCCGAGAAGAATCTCTCGCCGGTGCTCGGTGACGACGTGTTCATCGGGGCGGGCGCCAAGATCGTCGGCGCGGTGCGCATCGGCAGCAACGTGCGGATCGGCGCAAACGCGGTGGTGGTGAAGGACGTGCCGGACGGGGTGACAGTCGGCGGGGTTCCCGCGCGAATCCTGCGTGAGCACGAAGGGGAGGACGTGACGCCGTCCTCCCCTTCCCTGGTCAACTAGGCGAGTTACTCCTGGCCAACAACCAACCCATGTCCGCGCTGCCTGCGCGTCGCATCGTCTTCCTTCTGCGAAGCCTGGAAGCCACGCCAACCGGCCCACAGAAAGGCCGGCACGAACACCAGCGAAATGGCGGCCGTTTTCATCGCGGCATAGTTGAACGCGCGAATCTGGTCGGACGGCATGAGGCGGCGCATCTGCAGGAAGTCGAGCGCAAAGAGGATCACTACGGGTCCGTACACGATGCCAAGGGCGAGCGCGATCAGCGAGATGATGCGCACGCTGAGCCGGTGACCGCCGAACATCCCAACGGCAGCGATCACACCGCCAACCAGCGCAAACTGCGGTCCGACGCCGAGGATCGAGCTCAGGAAGCGGAACCGCCAGCTGAGCTCGCCAAATCGGGGCGGCATGTTGACGAGCAGCGCGTCACCTGCAAGGGAGAGCAGCCCCGCGCCGAGCACGGCGATCAGGGCCGGCAGGTACGCCTGGGTCCGCGCGTTCAGGTTGGTGTTGGTCAGCATTCAGGGTCCTTGGCCCGGTAGTGAAAAAGCTGGCGGTTCTGGCCCGAATCGGCCCGGTTCTTGCCCCTCGGGAACACCGAATCCGGCAACTTCCGGACCGGACGGCGGATACAAGATACCGGCTCGCGAACGATTTGGAGAGGACCGGCGCGTGAAGCGTGTCGTGCATGTCGTCACGACCGTGCGGCATGGCGGTGCTGAACGCGTAGTGCTGGAATTGGCGCGGGCCGAGCAGGCGCGTGGATGGAGTCCGCGGATCGTGTGCCTGCACGACGTTGGAGAACTGGCGCCCGAATTTGCTGCGGCGGGCATTGGCGTGGAGCTGGTCGAGGGTGCCGACCGGCCCGGTGCGTTGCGCACCGCGCAATCGCTCTCACGATGGCTCTCGCGCACCGAGCCGGACACCGTGCACAGCCACAACGCCGCCGCGCAGGTGGCCGTCGGGCTCGGCGCGCGAATGGGATGGTGGCCGCGCCGCGATGGCACGCTGGTGCATACCGAACACGGTCGCCTGTCGGATGCGCGTCCGCTGTTTCTCGCGCTGCGTCGCTGGACGCTCGGCGCGTTTGACGCGGTGGTAGCGGTGTCCGAAGATGTGCGGCAACAGATGGCCCAGCACCGGCTCGGTCGTACCAGTCAGTTAAGGGTGATCGAGAACGGGATCGACACCAGCCAGTTTGCGGTGCGCGACAACACCGGGATCCACGAGCTCGAGATTCTTCACGTGGGGCGGCTGGAGCGGATCAAGGGCCAGGACGTGCTGGTGGAGGCGATGCGGGACGTCGTGCAAGCATGCGAAGGCGCACGGCTGGTCGTGGTGGGTGACGGTTCAACACGGGGCGCACTTGAAGCGCAGGCCCGCGCGCTCGGCCTCGATGCGCAGGTGAGGTTTGTGGGCGCCACGATGAACGTGAAGCCGTACCTCGCGCGCGCAGGGATGTTCGTGCTGCCATCGCGCAGTGAGGGGCTGTCAGTGGCGCTGCTCGAAGCGATGGCGGCCGGGCTTCCGATTGTCGCCACGCAGGTCGGCGGCACCGGCGATGCGCTCGACCACGGCTCGTGCGGGATGCTCGTGCCGCCCGATGATCCGCGCGCACTGGCGCGAGCCATGGTGACGCTGTGCACCGATCGCGCGAAGGCGGCGGAACTGGGCCGCAGTGCGCGGTTGCGAGCGGCGGAGCGTTACAGTCTGGATGCCACGGTGGAGCGCTATCTTGCGGCGTATGAGGGCGGTGAGCGGTGAGCGGTGAGCGCAGCGAAGCGAAGCGGTGAACGGTACGCGGTCCGGCAGCGATCGTCGCGCGACGCGCGACGCGCAACCACGATGACCCACACAAGGATGCAATGACGTGAGCCGTGGCGCGCGGCAGAGTGATTTCCACCGGATGCCTCCGGTGCCGACGGCAGCTGAAGAGCTGTCGGCGGCGCAGCACGTGCGCACGGTCATTGCGGCCAACGAATCGCTCTCGGCGGCCCCGATCAAGCCGTCGTCACGCGTGGCAGTGCTCAAGGGATTCCGGTTTGACCGCCTGAGCCAGTCGGAGAAAGTGGTTGCGCCCGTGCTGGGTGTGTACCTGGGTTTCGCGGTGGCCCGTATCCACGAACTGTTTCCGATACTCGACATTTCGCGCCTCTTGATGAGCCTCATGGTGCTCATGTTCGGCACGCTGGTCACCGCGGTGCCGGGCGATGGCTGGGCGCGCGTGTGGAAGGCCTCGCCGCAACTGCGATTGGTTGCCTTGCTCGCGGTGATCGCGACGGTCACGTGCCCGCTCGGCATCTGGGTGGGTGGGTCGATCAATTACCTGATCACGCGCTACACGGTGGCTCTCGCGGTGTTCGTCGCGTGCCTGCTGCTGTTTCGCGACCGCTCGGTGATGCGGCGGATCATGGTGGGGTATGTCGCGGTCGTGACGATCGTCGCGGCGACCACGCTGTCGATGTACGTGAAAGCCGTCAGGGCGCCGTTCGACCCCACCCTGTACACCGCCGACCAGCTCAAGCGTTACGAGGAAACCGGCATCAAGCCGCCGGTACGCCAGTCGTTCGGCACGCTCGACCCCAACGACCTCGCCGCCGTGATGGCGACGACCTTCCCCATTGCGCTGTGGCTCGCGACCGGTGCGTTCCGGCGCAAGATGATCTGGTATCCGGCCGCGGGGTTGCTCGCCACCGCCGTGGTGCCAACCGCTTCGCGCGGCGGTCTGCTGGGGCTTGTGATGGGAGCCGGGGCCCTTGGCGCGTTCGGTTCCAAGGGATGGCGACGATGGATGCTCATCGGCATCCTCGTCGTGGGCGGCCTGGGATTCATGGCGTTTGCCGGCGAAGCGCAGATGGATCGCTTTGGCGACATGGGCGGCGGCGACTACAACTACAGTGACAGCGAAGGCCGCATCGCCATCTGGAAGCGCGGCATTGTGTGGATGACGTGGCGCCCGTGGGGCTACGGCATGGCCAACTTCCCGATCTGGTTTGGCTGGTTGAATGGCCCATACCGCGCCGCGCACAATTCACTGATTCAGTACGGCGTCGAACTCGGTGTCGCCGGACTCGCGGTGTACGTGCTCACATGCTACACCATCGCGAAGTCGCTCGGACAGATTCGCCGACGCGCCTCGCTGCTGCCGCCGTCGATCGAGAATACCGAGACCATCCAGATGACGGGCCACGTGCTCGCGATGATGGTGGCGTGCTGGGTAACGGGCTTCTTCCTGTCGAACGCCTACTACCCCATCACCTACATGGCGCTCGGCACCGGCTCCGCAATCATCCTTGGCACGGTCAACACGCCGGCGTGGGCCGAGCAGGGTGCCGCAGCCTCGGCGTCGATGCAGGGTCCGGCTCGCGGACGCGCACCTGCGATCCGGCGAGGACCACCACCGCGACCCGTCCGCTCCGGATGACGCACGAGGCACCCCTGGTGCCCCCGGCCGCGCGTCGCCCGCGGATCCTGTTCTTTTCAACCGTCTATCCGACTCCCTGGGAGCCCAACAAGGGCGCCGCCAATCGCAGCACGGTGGCCGCGCTGCGCGAGCTCAACTGCGAAGTGCGCGTGGTCGCGCCCGTCCCGTGGCCGGTGCGCCGCCGCGGCGCGCGGTCGGCGCCTGCACCGATCGAGCGGTACCCCACCTGGTGGTACCCGTCACTGATCCTTCGCACCATCTACCATCACACGATGTGGTGGTCATCGCGACGAGCGCTCGACGCGGTCACCCGGCAATTCAGGCCCGATGCCGTCCTGGCGTTCTGGGCTCACCCGGATGGTGCGGTGGCGCTTCGCTTCGCGCGCGCACGCGGAATCCCGATGGCGTTGATTGTCGGCGGCTCCGACGTGATGCTGCTGCCCGGCAACCGGGCGCGTCGCCGCGTGGTTGCCGATGTGGTCGCCGGCGCCGATCATGTGTTCGCGGTGGGCAGCGTTCTCGTGCGTCGTTGCCTTGAGCTGGGCGCGCGGCCAGAGCACACCAGCAACTTCCTGTGCGGTGTCGATCCTGCGGTCTTCACGCCCGGCGACCGCCGCGATGCGCGCGCCCGTCTCGGCATCGATGATCGATTTCCCCTGCTGCTGTGGATCGGGCAGATGGTTGGCGTGAAGGCCATTGACCGGTTGCTCGATGCGACCGAGCAACTGGCGCGCGCGTTCCCCGATGTCACCGTGGCGCTGGTCGGCGATGGTCCCGAGCGGAGCCGCCTCGAGCAGCGCGTCGCCGCATCGGCAACGTTGCGCGATCGCGTGAAATTTGCCGGCGGCGTCGAACATCAGGCGCTGCCCGACTGGTATCGCGCAGCCGACCTGTTTGTGCTGCCCTCACGATCGGAGGGCGTGCCAACCGTGCTGCTCGAGGCGATGGCCTGCGGGTTGCCATTTGTCGCGAGCGACGTGGGGAGCATTGCCGACCTGCTGCCATTTGGCCCGTCGCGCGTGACGCCCGAGGGCGATATTGCCGCGTTGACGACCGCGATCTCAACCGCCTTGCGCGCAACTCCTGGACTCGCGGTCGCGCCGCGGGTCATCGACCGGCTGGAAGCAACCCGCGAAATGCTCACGCACCTGTTGCCAGGTGCCGCGTGATCGCGCTGCCCCGTCACGCGGAACTGTGGCTTCCGGGATTGATGCGGAGCTGGGCGCGCGATCGATCGTGGAAGCCGCAGCCCGGTGCGACGCCGACCTGCTGGGTCCTGTTCACGGATCACTTCGAGCCGCGCGGTGGCAACGCGACCGATGCTGTCGCTGCGTCACGACTGGAGTGGTGGACCACCCACTGGCCCCGCATCGCGGAGCGCCATGTCGACGATTACGGACACAGACCGCGGTACACGTTTTTTTACCCGGCCGAGGAATACGCACCGTGGGTGATCGACGAACTGGTGCCGCTGGTGCGCGCCGGCATCGGCGACGTCGAAGTGCACCTGCACCACGACGGAGAGCCGGAAGCAACGATCACCGGCATGTTGCGCACATTCGTGCACGAACTGCATCACCGACACGGGCTGTTGCGCATGGATCGCGGCGAGATTGCGTGGTGCTTCATCCACGGCAACTGGGCGCTCGACAACAGCCGTCCCGACGGCCGCTGGTGCGGCCTCAACAACGAGCTCACCCTGCTCCGCCAGCTGGGCTGCCGCGCCGACTTCACGCTGCCGTCCGCGCCAAGCGCGTGCCAGACCAGCCTCGTGAATGCGATCTACTGGGCGATTGATGATCCCGAGCGGCCCAAGTCACACGACACCGGCCCGCTGCTCGTGCCGGGAACCCCGCCTCCGCCCGCATCGATGCTGATGGTCCAGGGCCCGCTCACCGTGCGCCAGCATCCGCGCCTGAAGCTGGTGCCTACCCTGGAAGTCGGTGAGCTCGCCGGATACGCGCTGCCCACGCCCGCGCGTGTCAACAGCTGGCTGCGCGCCGCGCCGCGCGTGGGCAATGATGTGTTCGTGAAGCTCTTTGGTCACGGAGCGCAGGAGCGCAACGGCCCGGCGCTGCTGCAACAGGGCGGTCTCGATCGCTGCCTGACCATGTTGCGCGAAGCGTGCGCCGCGCGCGGCTGGAAGCTGGGTTTCCTGTCGGCGTGGGAAGCGGCGACGATGTTGCGGGGGATTGCGGAGGGAGAGCCGTAAGCCGTAGGCTGTGGCCGATCATGGCCGAGGACCACTAATGGCAACGGAGGAAAAGTGAGCGCCAACCAGGGCGGACTTTCCCTCCGTTGCCATTACTGGTCCTCGGTCATGGTCCGCGTTGTCCACCCCCCCACGACCCATGACGCATGACCCACGACGCATGACCCATGACGCATGACCCATGACGCATGACGCCCTACGGCCTGCGACCCCCGCCATTCAACTCCCGCGTCATCTCGGCCGTCATCTTGATGTGCGCGCGTTGCACCCATGCCAGGAAATCGCCGAGGTCGTACTTGCCGTTGTTGTTGCCTTCGCGATCGAGGCGGGCCCGCTGATCGGCGGAGATAGAGCCGGCCTTGAACAGCTCGTGCACCGCGTCCGCCGGCTGCGGCAGCGATACGTCGAGCACGCCGATCACCACGCTGTCCACGATCACCGCACTCAACCTGCCCGCCGACACCGTAATGGTATCGACCCACGTGCCGGCGCCGAGACCCGTTGTGTTGCGCGTCCACGTAACTGCGCCGCTGCCGGTGCCGTGCTCGTTCGTCAGCGTGATCCATGACTGCCGGGTCGTCGCCGTCCACGACGTCGACGCCGAGTTCGATCCGTTGAGCAGCACTGTCGCGATGCCGGTGCCGGCATCGGGTACCATGCCGGCTGCACTGCCTTCACCGCCACGCGCAATGGAGAGCGTGAATCCCGCGGCCTGCGACGTTACGCGCAGCGTGTCGATGAGGAGCGCCGGTGGCCCGCCATTGTTGGCCTGCACCGAGATCGTGTCGACGTAGGTGCCGATGGCCAGCCCGGCAGCGTTGCGTGACCAGCCAAACCAGCCGTTGCCGTGACCAGTCACCGCAGTGATGGTAGTCCAGCTCTTCTTCTTGGTGACAGTCCACGTGTAGGCCCAGGCGTCCGGACCGTTCATGAACACCGATGCGGCGTCGGTCGAGCTGCCACTCACCTGCACCGCGGTGTTCCGCGAGCTGGGCCACACACCAATGGTGACGGCGGGCGGGGGTGGCGGGGGCGGCGGAGGCGTAACGACAACCGCGGTCACGACCATCGTGTCGATCACCTGTGCCGGTGAGCCGATTGCACTCGCGGTAATGGTGATGGTGTCGACGTAGGTACCTGCGGCAAGACCGCTGGTGCTCCGCGTCCACGACACCGTCCCGCTCCCGGTGCCCGAAGCATTGGTCAGCGTGGTCCACGACTTTTTCTTCGTCGCATTCCACGCGGTGCTCGAGGCATTCGTACCCGCGACCGTAACGGAGGCATTGTCGCCAGCCGCGGCCGCGCCAGCCTGCACACTGGTGGTCCGGGAAGCCGGCGACACCGCGATGGAAACCGGCGTCACGACGGCATTGACCTGCAGCGTGTCGATCACGGTCGCCGGCGAACCGTTGGCGCCGGCAGCGGTCACGGTGATCGTATCAACGTACGTCCCGGCGGCAAGTCCGGCGGCATTGCGCGACCAGGAGAGCGTGCCGCTCCCGGTTCCATTCGCGGTAACCAGCGACGTCCAGCTCTTCTTCTTGGTCGCTGACCACGCCGTCGTCGAAGCATTGTCACCGCTCAGCGTCACCGTCGCGTTATCGCTCGCGGCCGCGCCGCCTTGCGTGACGCTCGTCTTGCGGCCGGTGGGGCTCACAGCCAGCACCAGTGGCACGGGCACAGCCGTGATGCGCAGTGTGTCGATGACCGACGCCGGCGAACCGTTCGCGCCTGCAACCGTGACAGTGATGGTGTCGACATACGTGCCGACCGCCAGGCCGGCGGTGCTGCGCGTCCAGCTAACGGTTCCGGTTCCGGTGCCCGCCCCCGCGACGAGTGTAGTCCACGCCTTCTTCTTGCTCGCGGTCCACGCTGTCGCGCCGGCGTTGTTGCCGGTCAGCGTCACGGTTGCGTTGTCACCGGCCACCGCGGCGCCTTGCTGCGCACTCACGTTCCGGCTCGACGGCGATACCGTCAGTCCCAGCTGTCCCGCAGCGCCGGTGATGATCAACGTATCGATGATGCGCGCCGGCGAACCGCCGGCACCCGCCGCGATGACGGAAATTGTGTCGACGTACACGCCGGGCAGGAGCCCAGCAGGGTTGCGGCTCCAGCCAATCCAGCTGTTGCCCTGGCCGGTGCCCTTGGTGATGGTGGTCCACGGCTTCTGCTTCGTCGCGCTGAACGTGATGGCCCACGCATCGGCGCCCGACATCACGACCGATGCCGCGTCGGCGGTGCCGGCGCTGTTCTGCGCGAGCGAGGTGGAACGCGACGTTGGCCACACCGAGATGAAATACGTGGGTGCCGGTGGCGGCGGCGCCGCGACCGCGGTGACGGTCAGCGTGTCGATGATCTGCGCCGGCGAACTGCCCGCACCGATTGCACTCACGGTGATGGTGTCGACGTACGTGCCAGCGCCAAGACCGCTCGCGTTGCGCGACCAGGCCACCGTGCCGCTTCCGCTGCCGGCTGCGGTGGTCAGCGTCGTCCAGCTCTTCTTCTTGCTCGCCGACCACGCCGTGGTTGACGCGTTGTCGCCCGTCAGCGTGACAGTGCCGTTATCGGATGGCGCTGCACTGCCGACCTGCACCGAGGCGTTGCGCGAGGCGGGCGAAACGGCGAGCACGAGTGGCACCGGTGCAGCAGTGACCACCATGGAATCAATGATCTGCGACGGCGAACCCGTGGCGCCCGCCGCGGTTACCGTGATCGTATCTACGTACGTGCCGGCGGCAAGGCCTGCCGCGCTGCGCGACCACGCCACCGTGCCACTGCCGGTGCCATTGGCGGTCGTCAGCGTGGTCCAGCTCTTCTTCTTCGCTGCGGTCCACGCCGTCGTTGCGGAATTGTCGCCGCTCAGCGTGACCGTGGCATTGTCCCCCGCCGCCGCGGTGTTCTGCTGCGTCGTGATCTTGCGGGAAATGGGCGACACCGCGAGCACCAGCGGCACCGGGGCCGCGGTGACGCGAAGCGTATCGATGATCCGCGTGGGCGAGCCGGTGGCGCCGGCTGCCGTGACGGTGATGGTGTCGACGTACGTGCCAACGGCGAGGCCCGCCGCATTGCGAGACCAGCCCACCGTTCCGGTGCCCGTGCCACTCGCGGTGGTGAGCGTTGTCCAGCTCTTGAGCTTGGTCGCGGTCCACGCCGCCGAGCTCGCGTTGGTGCCCGTCAGTGTCACCATCGCGTTGTCACTCGGCGCCGCGCCACCCTGTTGTACGCTCACGTTGCGGCTTGCCGGCGAAACGGCGAGCGCAATGGGAGTCGCCGTGCCGGTGACCACCAGCGTATCGATGAACAGCGCCGGCGGTCCACCTGTGGCCGGAGCTGAAATGGAAATGGTGTCGACGTACGTGCCCGGCGCGAGTCCCGCGGGATTCCGCGACCAGCCAAACCAGCTGTTGCCCTGCCCCGTGCCCTTGGTGATGGTGGTCCACGCCTTCTGCTTGAACGCGGTCCACGTGATTGCCCACGCGTCGGTGCCGGTCATGATCACCGATGCGGCGTCGCTTGATGCTGCACCACCTTGCGCCACCGTCGTCTTCCGCGATGTGGGCGAAAGCGCGACGAACGCCGTCTGCGGCGGCGCCGACCCTGTCGGCGTGACCTTCAACGTGTCGATGATGGTGGCCGCGGTGGGGACACCCACGGCCGCAATGGTGAGCGTGTCGACGTAGGTGCCGGCGGCAAGTCCGGTCGCGCTGCGCGACCAGGTGATCGTGCCGCTGCCCGTGCCCGAAGGCGTGATGAGCGTAGTCCACGACTTCCGCTTCGTGACCGTCCACGCCGCCAGAGTATTGCCGGTGCCCGTGATCGTGATCGTCGCGTTGTCACCAGGCGCCACGGCGCCCTGCACCACCGATGCGCTGCGCGACAAAGGCGACACCGTCATCGCCAGCGGCACCGACACGCCGCTTGTCGTGGGCGCGCGCACCAGGCCCCAGCCCGTGTTGTTGTCGAAGCCCGGAAGATTGATGTCGATCGCCGTGTTCTTGAGCTCGGTACGGATCTGGTCCGGTGTCCAGGTCGGATGCGACTGCTTGAGCAAGGCGACCACGCCGGTCACGTGCGGCGTCGCCATCGACGTACCTGACATGAGCCCGTAACCGCCGGGAATCGTGCTCTCGACACTGACGCCCGGTGCAGCGACCCACATCTCAGGACCGATGTTCGAGAATCCCGCCGTCGACCAGTCGCTGTTCAGCGCCGCGACCGCAATGGCGCCCGGGGCCGCCGCGGGATACACGATCGCTGCGCCGTTGCCGTTGCCGGCAGCCGCCACGATCACGAGCCCGCTCGCGACGGCGCTGGACACCGCCTGGGCATACACCATTGACGCCGGATTCGCGATGCTGATGCTCACGACATCGAGATGATTGGTGACCGCCCACTGAATTGCCTGGATCTCCGACGACACGAACGACGAACATCCGGATCCGTAATCGGCGAACACCTTGAGCGCGTACAGATTCGCGGCCGGCGCAACACCCGTGACGTTGCCGCCGACACCGCGCGCCCCGACCGTACCGGCGGTGTGCGTGCCGTGGCCAAAGCACGAACCAACGTTGTCGTTGTAGTTGGCCGCGATGCCGGTGTTGGTGGTGAAGTCAAATCCGCCGGCGACGACAAGGTCGGGATGCGTGATGTCGATGCCCGTGTCGATCATGCCGACCTTGATACCCGTGCCGTTCAGGCCAAGCAGCCACGAGGCCGGCGCGCCGACGGTGGAAATACCCCAGGGAATCGTCGTGCTCGACGTTGCCGTGACATGCGACACATCGGGCACCGAGCTGAGCGGCACCAGCACGTCGGGCTCGATGGACGCAACGTTGCCGTCGGCCAGAAGCTTCGCAACATCGGAATCGGCTACGGTGGCGAACACGGCGCCTACAATGGGGGCGTGTCCACGGATCTTGAGCGGATGCTGCCGTTCCAGGCGGCTCTCCACGCTCGACAGCTCGGCGTCCGAGAGCGGGCCTGACCCCGGCGCCATCATGCGCGCGCCCGGGATGGATGACTTGAGCACGATGATCGCGCGGCCGCCCGTACGAGCAATGGCCTGACGAAGTGCACCGGCATTCTGGCCCTGGGCGCTGAGCTGCCCGGCAACCGACAACAATATTCCTGCAAGGAGTGACAGACGTCGCGCCATCGACCCGTTACCTATCGCTGATTCGTGAACCTGCGGGGTGCTTCGCGGCCCGCTTTCCCGTCCCACATGGCGGGAACGCGGCATTCGCCATGAACACCGTTGTCCTGTAGCCAGTTTCCTAGTGGGCGCCGCCGGCCGAACCGCCGCCGATTTCGAGGCGCCGCGTGACAGACTCAGCCGACGCGCTCATGCTGATAGTCGTCGATCCTATCCGGATTCCGCCCGCGACCTGACTTACCCCGGGTAGCGTTCCGCGGCCAATGACGGCGACCGAGATCAACGTCGATCCGGTCATGTGGAACCGCATCTGCCAGCCGAGCAGCGCGAGACCGCCACCGCCTCCCGGAATGCCCAGGCCGGTGTGCTCGTCGTACATCGCGGTGGTCACGCCCTGCCCGAATGCCGAAACCTCAACCACCTGGCCGCCAGCCGTCGTCCACGTGTAGCCGTTCGCCGTGCTCGTCGGGACCGCGCTCGCGTGCCACACCGACGCGAATCCGTCGGTGGCATTCGCTTCGAGCGATTGCATCAGGGGAAGACTGATGGCATAGTAGCGATCCAGCCGCGAAGGTGTGAGTGGCTGGCCTGCAACACTATCGAAGGTCACCACCACGTCGGCACCCTCGACCTGGGTGTAGAGCATAGTCCTCAGTCCGAGCGCCAGAAACGCGGGCGGTGGATCCCAGTATCCCGGCCAGGCCGACGTCCCGCCGGTCTGGCCCGTGATGCTCCACCACCCCGCGCCCGAATCGATCCGCACCAGTCCCTTGTCCAGCATCGCGCCAATGCCCGCGTAGCTGGTTCCGTTGGTCGCCGGAGCCTGCGTGGCCTGGCCGTTATAGCCGCGCGGGTGGTCGAGCACCCACTCGCCTTCGCGATACAACGAGAGGTTGTGCACGTAGCCAACGCTGTGGTCCTCGCCGGTGTTGTTCTGCGCTTCGCCAAAGAACAGCGACGAACCGAGGCGCACCAGCAACTGGCCGCGACCCTCCACCGGCCAGGCGCCGCTCGCGTCGGCACCTGCGGCGAGATATGGATCGTAGAGCGGCAGCATGCGCCAGCCGTTCACGGCCGGTTCACCGGTGTTGGCACCCACGGTGCCGAACTTGTTCCACAACGTCTGGAGCGTGCGCTGCAAGCCCGCGTCACCGGTCACGCCCACCAGCATGCCGTCGAGCACGATCTGGTCGTACAGCCGCCACTGGAATTCGTGCGGATGCTCGAGGTCGCCCCACTCAGTGGCCTGCGAGAAATCGGGCGTGATGGAGAACGACTGATACTTCGCCGCATCGCGGAGCATCGAGGTGAATTCGGGATAGTGATCGACGCCCGTCGCCGTGCGCACCGCCTCGACGCCCTGCGCGATCAGCTTGAGCGTGCCGAGGTTGTACTCACTCGACTCATCCCAGGCGCCGCCACGGCCCATGCGCGCGTACCATCCGATGATGTTGCGCGCGCTCTGATCGGTGCCGCTCTCGTCGAGCCCGCCCATGGGCATCGCGGGATAGGCGGGATGCGTCATGGTCGAATCGAGCCAGCGGGGCGCGCCGGCGATATCACGTTGCAACAAGTCGGTCAGCGCAATCCCGAAATAGCTGCCGTGCAGCTGATCGGAATCGCTTGCGCGCATCAACCCGCCCAGGCCGTCCTTGCCGAGGGCCCAGCGGGCCCAGCCGTTCAGGTCGGCAAGCGCGACTGCGCGCTCTGCCGACGACATCAGGTCCCACATCCAGTCGGTGAGGATTGCGTAGTCAATAAACGATTCGCGAAGCCAATTGAAGTTGCTGGGTCCCGGCGAAATACCCATCTGCATCAGCTTCGCGATGGCGCGCCGGCCCGCCGAAGTGTCGGCATCGACCTGATAGACCCACGCGCACCAGCGGCCGATGTCGTAGTACCGCTCCGACGCGGTGCCGGTCTGGGCGCAATTGTTCACGGCGAGCTGGTAGAGCCAGTGATTCTCTGATTTCATCCGCGCCCAAGTCGCCCGACGCGCGGGAGTCACCAGAAACATGGGATGAATTGCAACGGAATTGTCTGGAGAATTGCCAATCGGGTGTGGCACTACCGGTGGTGCACTGACAACTTCTTGTACAGGGTCCCGGCGCGGGTCGCACGAAATCAGAGCCAGGCTCAGAGAAAAAACGGCAAGTGGTTGCACGCGACGAACCATCGCCATGCAGTCGGGCTCCTTGCCTCGCGTCGCAAGGCAATTCGAATAGTGCACATCAACTGGAATCGAGGAAGGTATCGGCTCTGCGCGGAGAAAACTTTAGCGCATCAGCCCAGGAACGGGAAGCCCACCGTCGCGCGTCTTGACAGCTACTTCACCGACTCGGCAGCGCTGGACATGAGGATAGTCGTCGTGCCTACCTGCACGCCGCCATTCACCCTGGTCACCGGAGGCAGGGTGCCCCGGCCAACCACCGCGACGGTGAACAGTGTCGGTCCTGTCATGTGGAATCGCATCATCCAGCCGCGCAGGGCCAGGTTGCCGCCGCCACCCGGGAAGGCTGGCGTACCGCTCATTTCATCGATCGTCACCGAGTTGACTCCGTCGCCAAACGCGTACAGCTGAATGGTCTGGCCACCCGGTGTCGCCCACGTATATCCACCGGTCATCGGCGTCGGCTTGACCGGCGCGTGCCACACCGCGGCGAAACCATCGTTGGCAAGTGCGGTGATGGATTGCATGAGCGGCTGGCTCACGGCGTAATACCGGTCGACTCGCGTCGCGCGCAACGGTTGCGGCGACACGGTGTCGAACGTGACGACCACGTCGGCGCCGGCAATCTGTGTGTACAGCGCGGTGCGCAATCCCAGCTTGAGAAACGCCGGCGGAGGATCGTAGTAGTCGGGCCCGGTCGATGGTCCGCCGGTCTTGCCGGTAATGCTCCACCATCCCGCGCCGGAATCGAACCGCACCAGGCCGCGCTCGCCCGCCGCACCCATGCCGGCGTAGCTGACGCCGTTGGTGGCCATCGCCTGCAAGGCATCGCCCTGGTACCCGCGCGGGTGGTCGAGCACCCACTCGCCTTCGCGATACAGCGAAAGATTGTGGAGATAGTAGATCTGATGATCTTCCGCGCTGTTGTTCTGCTCTTCGCCAAAAAACAGCGATCGGCCCACACGCACGAGCAACTGTCCGCGACCCGGCACTGGCCAGCCACCCATCGGTTCCTGCGCCGCGGGTTCGACGTACGGATCGTACATCGGCAACATCCGCCATCCATTGATCGCGGGCTCGGCAGTACCTGAGCCTTGCGTACCGTACTTGGCCCAGAGGTCCAGCAGCAACCGGTGCAGCCCCGCGTCGCGCGTCACGCCGACCAGCATGCCGTCGAGGACGACCTGGTCGTACATGCGGCTGTGGAAGTCGTGCGGATGCTCCAGGTCGCCCCATTCACTTGCCTGTGACAGGTCGGGCGTGATCGTGAACACCTGGTACCGCGCGACATCCCGGAACAGCGCCGTGAATTCCGGGAAGTAATCGGAGCCCAACGCCGTGTTGATGGCGTCGACGCCCTGCACCAGCAACTTCATGGTGCCGAGGTTGTACTCACTCGACTCGTTCCATGAGCCGCCCTTGGCGAGGCCGGCGTACCATGCGATCGCGTTGCGCGCGGACGTTTCGCGATTGGGGCTGGTGATCTTGAGGCCACCCATGGGCAGCACGGGCTGGCCGGCACCGGTCATCACTGAATCAAGCCAGCGCGGTGCACCGGGCAGGTTGCGCTGCAGGATGTCGGTGAGCGCGAGACCGAAGTAACTGCCGTGAAGCTGGTCGGAATCCGTGGTCCGCATGAATCCGCCGCCACCATCCTTGCCCAGCGCCCACGCGGCCCATCCGTTCAACTTGCCCAGCGCCATCGTGCGCTCGGCATCGCTCATCGCATTCCACACCCAGTCGGTGACGATGGCGTAATCAACGTACGATTCCCGCAGCCAGTTGAAGTCCTGCCCCGGCGTGGGCTTCATCTGCGTGAGCTTGACGATTGCGCGGCGCGCGGCGGCGCTGTCACCATTCACCTGATAGATCCACGCACACCAGCGGCCGATGTCGTAATACGGTTCGTTCGGTGTGAGCGATGCAGCGCAGTTCTTCTGGGCCAGGCGATAGAGCCAGTGGCCGTCACTCTTCATGCGCGCCCAGGTGGCGCGACGCGCCGGTGTCACCAGAAACATGGGATGCGTGGTGGGAGCGGCAAACGAATCGGGGACAATCGTCAGCGTCGGTTCACGCGAAATGGCACCGACTCGCTGCACATGGATGCGCTTCATGTCGCACGCCAGTGCACTCAACACAATGATGCTGACCAGCGCGAGTTCGCGAATGGGTCGACGATTCATGAGGGGAAGCGTAAACGGTGCACGGTGAACAGTAAACAGTGAACAGTGAACAGTGAACGCTGAACGGTGAACGGTGAACGGTGAACGGTACGCCGTACCCGTTCACTGCTTACTGTTCACTGTTCACCGTTTACTGTTCACTGTTCACCCCCCTACCAGTCACCGGCTCACCGACTCGCCGGTGCTCGAAATCGTGATCGTCGCGCTCCCCACCTGCACGCCCGTGGCGGTGCGGGTGACGGCCGGCAGTGCGCCACGGCCGATGACGGCAACCGACACCAGCGTCGAACCGGTCATGTGGAAGCGCATCTGCCAACCGAGCATCGTGAGTCCCGCACCGCCGCCAGGCCATGCTGACCCATTGCGTTCGTCGATGAGGGCGGTCGTCATGCCGGTGCCCCATGCCGACACTCGCACCGCTTGCCCGCCTGGCGTGGTCCACGAGTACCCATCCGTGGTCGCGACCGGTGGCGCGGATGCGTGCCACACCGACGCAAAACCATCGCCGGCAAGCGCGGTGATGGATTGCATGAGCGGCAGGCTCAGCGCGTAATACCGATCAATGCGCGTGGGAATGAGCGGCTGGCCGGCAACCGAATCGAATGTCACCACGACGTCAGCGCCGTCGATCTTGGTGTACAACATCGTCCGGAGACCGAGCGTGAGAAACGCCGGTGGTGGATCCCAGTAGCCGGCCCAGGCCGACGTGCCACCCGTCTGGCCGGTGATGCTCCACCATCCGCTGCCCGAATCGATCCGTACCAGGCCCTTGCTCATCGCGGCACCCATGCCGGCGTAGCTGGTGCCGTTGGTCGCGAGCGCCTGGGTCGCTTCGCCGTTGTAACCGCGCGGATGATCGAGCACCCATTCGCCTTCGCGGTACAGGGACAGGTTGTGCACGTAGCCGACGCTGTGGTCTTCGCCGGTGTTGTTCTGCGCTTCACCAAAGAACAGCGACGAGCCGAGGCGCACCAGCAACTGGCCGCGGCCGGGCGCAGGCCACCCGCCGCTCGCCTGTGCGCCCGGGGCCATGTAGGGGTCGAACAGCGGCATCATGCGCCAGCCGTTCACGAACGGTTCGGCGCTTCCAGCCCCGGATGTGCCCCAGCGCGACCACAGGTCCATGAGAAGGCGCTGGACGCCGGCATCAGCGGTGGCGCCGGCAAGCATGCCGTCGAGCACCACCTGGTCGTACATGCGGCTGCTGAAATCGTGGGGATGCTCCAGGTCGCCCCATTCCGCTGCCTGGCCCAGGTCCGGCGTGACCGAATACACCTGGTAGTGCGCGACGTCGCGGAGCAGCGACGTGAACTCCGGGAAGTAGTCGCGGCCGGTTGCGGTGCGCACTGCTTCGACACCCTGCACGATGAGTTTCATGGTGCCGAGGTTGTACTCGCTCGATTCGTTCCATGCGCCGCCGCGCGCCATGCGCGCGAAGTATCCGACGACATTGCGCGCACTTTCGCCGCCCACGCTGCCCTCGACCAACCCGCCCATGGGCATCAACGGATGACCGGGACCGGTCATCGTCGAGTCGAGCCAACGCGGTGCGCCGGGAATGTTGCGCTGCAGGAGATCGGTGAGCGCGATGCCGAAGTAGCTCCCATGCAACTGGTCCGAATCGCTGCTGCGCATGAAGCCACCCAGCCCATCCTTGCCGAGGGCCCAGCGCGCCCAGCCATTCAGGTCGGCAAGTGCAATACTGCGCTCCGCATTCGACATCGCGTCCCACACCCAGTCGGTGAGTATCGCGTAATCAATGAACGATTCGCGCAGCCAGTTGAAGTTGCCGGGCCCCGGGCTTGCGCCCATCTGCATCAGCTTGCTGATCGCGCGCCGCGCGGCGACGGTGTCGCGATCCACCTGGAAGATCCATGCGCACCAGCGCCCGATGTCGTAATAGCGTTCACCCGCGCTGCCGGTGAGCTGGCAGTTGTTGCGCGCGAGCTGATAGAGCCAGTGGTTCTCCTGCTTCATGCGCGCCCACGTTGCGCGCCGTGCGGTCGTCGCAAGGAACATCGGGTGCGTTGGCAACACCGGCAGCTTTCCGGGTGCGATGCCCGACGTATCGGGCTGCACGGCGGGCTGCTGCGCCGGTTGCGTGACAATGGTCTGCACCGGATCGCGGCGGGCATCACAGGCCGACAGCAACAACGCTGATGTGACCGCAGTAATCCATGCAGACACGCTACGCACAGCAATCATTCCCCGACACTCCCACGCGTAAGTGAAATGGTCTCTCGCATGGTAAGTGTCGGCCGCGCGGCGCATTTCAGTACGTGTGGCGCGTCAGCCGCAATGCCGCTCGTGGCGCGGGTTTGAGCGATTTTTCAGAGCGCGGGATTTGTGCGGCGGTGGCTGTGCGTGACGAGTGTGGCGGAGGTGACACAGGGAGGATCGCGGCTCGAGGCTCGAGGCTCGCACCGCAGCCACGAAAACGAAAAACGGAACCCCCGATGTTCAGGAGGTCCCGTTCACGCGAACGCCGCTTGCTTCGCCTCGAGGCTCAAGCCTCGAGCCTCGAGCCTCGAGCCTATCCAATCACCGCCTGCCCACCAGCAACCCTCGCAACGTCGATTCCGTCGAGGGACTGAGGCGGATGCCCGCGCGTTGCACCCAGGCGAGGAAATCGCCGAGATCGTAGGTGCCATTCTTGTTGCCGTCGCGGTCGAGCAGCAGGCGCTGATCGCTCGAGATATTGCCGTGCAGGATGAGGTCCTTCACGGCGGCATCGGGAGCCGGCAGCGTCACGTCGACGACGTCGACGGAATCGACGAATGCCGTCACCACCGACGGATCGGCAGCGAGGTGGACCCGGACGGTGTCGATGTGCAGGCCGAGCGGCAGGTCGACCGGCTTCCGCTCCCACACCGCGTAGTTGCCGATGTGCCCGCTGGCACGCGTGAGGCGCAGGTAAGTGGTGTCGGTCTGCGCGACCCAGGAATCACCCAGCGTGCCGGCGTTGCCGGTGACGAGAATCGAGTCAATCGCCGGCAGCACGATGGTCGCGTGGCCGATGGTGCGCAGCATGCGCGCGCGGCGGCCCTGCGGCTGCACCGCGATGCCAACGGGCGTCGCGATCACCTCGATGGTATCGAACACGAATGCCGTGGACGCCGACGTGCCGGCGCTCACCGAAATCGTGTCGACGTAGGTGCCCGGCGCGAGCAGTGCCGTGTTGCGGCTCCACGAGAACACGCCGTTGCCCACGCCGTTTGCGGACGAGAGTGTCGTCCAGCTCTTGCGCGCCGACGCGGTCCACGAGCTCGCCGCCGCGTTGTCGCCGCTGAGCGTGACGGTCGCGACGTCGCCATTGGCGCTGTGGTTCTGCTCGATTGAAATGCGGCGCGACGACGGGGTGACCGCAATCGTGAGCGGCACCGGCGCAGCGGTCACCCGCAGCGTGTCGATCACCCGAACCGGCGACCCTTCTGCCCCTGTTGCGACGACGGAGATCGTGTCGACGTAGATGCCGGGGACGAGGCCCGCGGCGTTGCGACGCCATTGGAGCACACCGCTGCCGGTGCCGTTGCTGTTGGTGAATGACGTCCAGATCTTGCGCGCGCTCGCCACCCAGATGGTCGAGCCGGCATTGTCGCCTTCGAGCGTGACGACAGCGTTGTCATCGGGTGCGATGCTGCCCTGCTGGACCGACGCGCTGCGTGAGTGCGGCGATACCGTGAGCACCAGCGGTACGGGCACCGACACGATGCGCAACGTGTCGATGATCGTGGCCGGCGAACCGGTCGCACCGCTCGCCGATACGGTGATCGTGTCAACATAGGTTCCTACGCCCAGGCCGCTCGCGTTGCGGTTCCACACCAGCGGGCCCGAACCGGTGCCCGACGCGGTCACGAGCGTCGTCCAGCTCTTGCGCGCGGTGGCCGTCCAGGACGTTGACGACGCGTTGTCGCCTGCGATCGTGACGAGACCATTGTCGGACGGAGCAGCCGAACCGACCTGTACGGTCGCGCGGCGGCTGGCCGGGTTCACCGCAATCGTGAGCGGCACGACCGTCGCGGTCACGCGCAGCGTGTCGATGACGCGAGCCGCAAGCGTCGGCGATCCGTTGACGGTCACCGTGATGGTGTCGACGTAGGTGCCCGCCGCGAGGCCGGCCGCGTTGCGATTCCAGGAGACGGTAGCGCTCCCGGTCCCGCTCGCGGTCACGACGGACGTCCAGCTCTTGCGCGCCGTCGCGGTCCACGCGACGCTCGACGCGTTGTCCCCGCCGATATATACGACGGCATCATCGCTCGGCGCCGTGGTATTGGCGACGACATCAGCATGCCGGCTCAACGGACTGATTGAAATCGTGGTTGGCGCACTGCCCGCTACCACGCGCAGCGTGTCGATCACGCGAGCCGGCGAGTTGGTCGCACCCACGACGGTCACCGTGATCGTGTCGACGTAAATGCCCGGTGCCAGGCCGACCGCGTAGCGCGACCACATCACCATGCCGTCGCCGGTGCCCGACGCGCGCGTCAGCGCGATCCACGAGTGATGCGACGACGCCGTCCAGTTGGTCGATGCAGCGTTCGTTCCCGCAATGGTCACCGACGCGTTGTCCGCCGGCGCCGCATTCGACTGCGACACACTGACCGACCGCGATGCCGGCGACACAGCGACGGTCAGCGGAATCGGCGTACCACCGCCACCACCACCGCCCGACCCGGGCGCCACAATGAACGTGTCGATGATCGTCGCCGGCGATCCGGTGGCGGAGGCGCCCACCGTGATGGTGTCGACGTACGTGCCAGCGGTGAGCCCAGCAGGGCTGCGGCTCCACGCGACCACACCGTTGCCCGAACCGCTCGCGGTCGTGAGCGTGGTATAGGTGCGCCGCTTGGTAGCCGTCCATGCGACCGCCCACGCGTTGTCGCCGGTCATGATGACCGATGCGGCGTCCGGAATCGACGCGCCGTTGGCGACGCCGTTGGCGCTGCGTGAGGTGGGCGACACGGCGAGCGTGACACCCACTGGTGCCGCCGTGACGACGAGCGTGTCCATGATCATCGTAGGCGAACCCGTCGCGCCGCTGGCAGTCACCGTGATCGTGTCGACGTACGTGCCCGCGCCCAGTCCGGCGGAGTTGCGCGACCACGCCACGGTGCCCGTACCGGTGCCCGCCGCGGTGGTCAACGTTGTCCAGCTCTTGCGCTTGCTCGCCGACCACGTGGCGCTCGACGCCCCGGTGCCCGACAGCGTGACGGTGGCAACGTCGCTCGGTGCGGCATTGCCAACCTGAACGGTTGCCTTGCGGCCCAGCGGACTCACCGCAATTGCGAGCGGCGGCGGCGGCGGCGCTGCCGTGATGCGCAACGTGTCGTAGATCACGCTCGGCGACCCACTCGAGACGCCCGACGTGACGGTGATCGTGTCGACGTAGGTACCCACGGCCAGTCCCGATGCATTGCGCGACCACGCGACGGTGCCGCTGCCCGTTCCGCTGGCAGTGGTGAGCGTGGTCCACGCCTGGCGCTTGCTGGCCGACCACGCTGTGCTCGAGGCGCCGGTGCCGCTGATCGTGATGGATGCGTTGTCGGATGGTGCCGCGTTGCCTTGCTGCACGCTGACGCTGCGCGCAACGGGCGACACCGACATGCTGAGAGGAATCGGCGCACCGTTGCTGGTTGGTGCCTGCGCAATGCCCCAGCCCGTCTGCGGATCCCAGCCAGGAATATTGATGTCGGAGGCGAGGTTCTTGATTTCGTTGCGCACCTGGTCGGGCGTCCAGCCGGGATGCGCCTGGCGGACGAGCGCCACGAGACCCGCGACGTGCGGAGTCGCCATGGAGGTGCCCGACTTGTACCCGGTGCCGCCGCCCGGCATGGTGCTTTCGATGCTCGTGCCCGGGGCAGCCACCCACATCTGCGCGCCGGCGTTGGAGTAGCCGGCCACCGAGTTGTCGCTGTTGAGCGCGCCCACCGCGATCGCACCGGTTGCTGCTCCGGGATACACGATCGGTCCACCGCCATCGTTGCCCGCGGCGGCCACGATACTGATGCCAGCGCCGAGCGCGGTGGTGACGGCGAGATCGTAGGCAAATGACGGAGAGTTCGCGATGCTGATGCTGATCACGTCGAGATGGTTGGTCACAGCCCATTGCATGGCGAGGATCTGCGACGAGAGATACGCCAGGCAGCCACCGTAATCGCCAAAGACCTTGAGCGCGTACAGCGTCACGTTCGGTGCGACGCCGGTGATCTGCCCACCGGTGCCGCGCGCGGCCACCGTGCCGGCGGTGTGCGTGCCGTGGCCCCCGCAGCTCGACACGTTGTCGTTGTAGTCCGTGCTGCTGTTGTCGAAGTTGTAACCGCCCGACACCACGAGGTCGGGATGATTGACGTCGATGCCGGTGTCCATCATGCCGACCTTGACACCAGCGCCGGTGAGACCGGCGGCCCAGGCTGCAGGCGCGTTGACGTTGCTCACGCCCCAGGGCACGGATCCGGGAATCGTCTTTGTGCCTGGCGCACCGGGAAGCGAGATCGTTTCGGCCAGCGGCACCAGCACATCGGGTTCGATGTAGTCGACGTTCTTGTCGGCAAGCAGGCGAGCGATGTCGGCGTCGCGCACCGTCGTAAACACGGCGCCAACGATGGGCGCATGACCGGTGATCTGGATGGGATACTGGGTCTCGAGCCGGGTTTCAACGGTTTCGAGTTCAAGATCGGACAACGGATTGGAGCCCGCGACGCGCATGGCAGCGCCGCCGGTGCCCGACTTGAGGACGATGATCGCGCGTCCGCCGGTGCGAGCTACCGCCTGACGAACCGCACCAACGGTCTGTGTCTGCGCACTCGCTCGGGAAACGGACAAGCCCACCAGCAACAACACCAGCAATGTGTTTTGGCGACGCGCCATGTGCCCCTCAGTGCCGCACCCCGGAGGGGGCGGCGAGTTGGAATCGGGCGCTGGCGGCTCGGCGGACATGGCGAGTGATCGCGGTAGTCCCGTGGCTCTGCGACGTCGGGTTTCCCCGAGTGTGCTCTGAGCAGCGATATGTCAATCAAGTGTCGGCCCACCGGCGGGCCGGCTTGACGTCGCCACTGTGCAAAGACGATACCATGCCAGGTTCGGCACGTAAACCAATAAAATCAACGACTTAGCACGACACAACCCCATCGTGCTGTTCGATAACTTTACATCGATGAATCACTGAAGTGCGCTAGCGACAACGTGCTGGCGCGGCGCAAGAATGCAGAGCCGTTCGCAAACTGTCCAGTGGGGCAGTCGAGCGACAGTTTCTGGCGGTCAGGAAAACGGTTCGGCGTGACGAAAATGCCACAGGTTTTCGGGGCGATATGCGTGGGTGTGACGATGAGCCGTGAGCCGTAAGCCGTAGGCCGTAAGCCGCCGTAAGCCGTGCGATGCGCGCCGTGGGGTGTCGGGATGTCGCGAGGCGTGATTCGCGACGGCGTCGTCGTCGCCTTCGGCCCAACGCCCCCTTCGACTCCGGTTCGCTGCGCTCAGCAGCCCTCAGGGCAAGCGCCTAACGCCTAACGCCTAACGCCCAACGCCGAACGCCGAACGCCGAACGCCTAACGCCTAACGCCTAACGCCTAACGCCCACCGCCCAACACGCTATACTACCCCCATCCCGTTGCACCGGCGCCACAAGTGCTGCTCCCACCCCCCAGCAATTACGGATCCAACACCCCGGGCGGCAGCGTCGTAAGTTCTTGGAGCATATGTGTTTACAATTTTCGATGCGGAACTCTCAAACTAGCACGCAGCTTGCGTAAGTGGTCACCGAACTCATAGGCCTGCGGAGCGGCGTGTGTTTCCGTCACCACCGTCCTGGCCCGTTCCGCCGCCCCAAAGTTTCCGTTTTCATTTCACCTGCAGCACAGGAGTACGACTGATGCGACTGCGTTCACTACTCGTTGGAGCCACGGCCCTGGCCGCCGTGACCTTCGCTCCCCGGCCCGCCTCGGCACAGGGCGCGCCACCTCCGGGCGGTCCCGCCTGTATCGCCCCGGGGATCTACTCGGCCAATCTGGGCATCGGCGGCTTCCTGTCGGGCTGCTTCCCGACGGTGGTGGCAACGCAGCTGTTTGAGAATGCCGCGTTCACCGATTTCCTGTACTGGTTCAAGAACATGCCGAAGCTCGACGGGGCAGGCTTCCCCGCCCCGGGGCTCAATGGCGGTTCGTTCCCCGGCACGTTCCTGTTCGACGACAATGCTGGCAGCGACGGCAACGACGGCGGCATGTACTTCTGCAGCTTCCCCGGCTTGCCCCCCGGCCACTCCAGCGCGACCTGCGCCGGCTCGAAGATCATCCCGTTCGCAGGCGCCTTCGCGAACGATGAACTCGTCTTCGGCCTCAACACGCCGCCGGTGAGCCCCACGTTCCCGACCGGCCTGTGGGAGTACAGCGGTCCGAACGATGGCCGCAACAACATTCCCGCTCCTCCGGGCTTCCAGGCCATCCTGCTCGCCAACACGGACGTGGCGAACCAGTACCTCCTGGTGTTCGAAGACCTGAACAGCGGCTGCACGTCGGCGATTCCCAACCCGACCACGACGAACAATCTCGAGATCGCGACGCTCTGGAACAACTCGCGCTATCGCAATTGCGTCAACGGTACGTCGGGCGATCAGGACTTCAACGATTTCTACGTCCTGCTTGAAGTCCAGGGTGGCCGTCTCACCGCCACCGTCCCGGAACCGGCGACCATGTCGCTCCTGGCCCTGGGCCTGGTAGGCATGGCAGGCGCCGGCGCCCGTCGCCGCCGCAACAGCAAGAAGTAGCGTCAACAAGTCGCACAGTCGCGTCAGAACTCACCCCGCGGAGCAATCCGCGGGGTGTTGTTTTTGTGCCACACTAGTGATGACCACCCCCACCAGAAGCGGACGCCACACCTCTCCCGCCGGCCAAGCGCATTCCAGACATCAAGGGCATTCCGGCCCGATCCTGCACCATCCCTCTCAGGAGCACACGGCTTGCGCTAAGTGTGTGCGAGCTTGGGGATCCGACGTCTCATGCGAGTCGACCCCGACTGGTCAGTAATCATCCGGTTGCTGACGGCCAACCAGAAAAACAGAACCAGGAGCCCCATTGATGCGTCCGCGTTCATTCCTCATCGGCGCAGCGGTACTGGGAGCGGTGTTGGTCGCACCGCGTCCGGCCCAAGCCCAAGGCGCTCCTGCGCCGGGCCCATGCGCTGTCAACGTCTACTCAGTGACCCTCGGTATCGGTGGATCGATGTACGGCTGCATGCAGAACGTGCTCGCCACCCAGCTCTTCGAGAACGCGGCGTACGTGAGCTTCCTGTACTGGTTCAAGAACATGCCCACGCTTGATGGCGCAGGGTTCGCCAATCCGTTCACCGGCACGTTCCTGTTCGACGACAAGTCGACCAGCACTGGCGCGGACAACGGCGCGTATTTCTGCACGCCGCTGGCACCCAACAACACCAATTGCGCGGGCACCAAGGTCATCACCTTCGGCGGCACCAATGCCTCGAACGAGCTGGTGTTCGGGTTGAACGTTCCCGAAGGCTGCCCTTCGACCGGGTGCGTGTCTCCCGGCCCGACGGGACCGTGGGAATACAGCGGCCCGAATGACGGCCGTAACAACATTCCGGCGCCTCCGGGCTTCCAGGCGATCCTGCTCCGCAATACGGACGTGGTCAACGAGTACGTGCTGGTGTTCGAGGACATGAACAGCAACTGCACCGCTGCAAGTCCCAACCCGACGACCATCACGAACGCCCAGATTGCGAACCCGACGTTCCTGACGTCGTCGTACCGGAACTGCACCGGCACGAGCAGCACGCCGTCGGACCGCGACTACAACGACTTCTTCGTGGTGCTCGACGTCCAGAACGGCATCCTGCAGGGCACGCCGACTGCGACCGTCCCGGAGCCCGCGACCATGTCGCTGCTCGCGATGGGCCTGGTTGGCATGGCGGGTGCCGGCATCCGCCGCCGCCGCAACAAGTAACCGTACCTTCGCAGTACGTATCCAACCGAACCAGCGGGCCTCGAAGAATCTTCGAGGCCCGTTTGGTTTTATCCTTCTCGCGTGACCGTTCCCCAGCACACCGCCAGAGCGTTGCGACGCGTGAGCGTCGTGATCCCCATGCGCAACGAAGCCGCCAGCATCGCGAGGTGCCTGGACTCGGTGCTCGCCAGCCGGCTGGATGGACTCGCGCTGGAGGTTCTGGTCCTTGACGGACAGAGCACGGACGCGTCGCCTGGCATCGTCAGCGCCATCGCGGCGCGTGACCCGCGGGTCCGGCTCCTGGCCAACCCCGAGCGCCTGCAGGCTGCCGCGTTCAATCACGCACTCGCTGCGGCGAGGGGCGAGTACATCGTACGCATGGACGCGCACTCCACCTACGCCGACGATTACATCGCCGAATGCGTCCGGCTGCTCGAGTCTACCGGCGCGGAAAACGTCGGCGGCGTGCAGCGCGCCGAAGGCGGCTCGTGGATTGCGCAGGCCATCGCCGCCGCAGTGTCGTCACGCTTCGCCGCCGGCGATGCGAAGTATCGTCACGCCACCGAGCCCGGCTATACCGACACGGTGTACCTGGGCGCATGGCGCACGGCGACACTGAAGGCGCTCGGTGGCATGCGTCGCGACTGGGCAGTGAACGAGGACTACGAGATGAACATCCGCCTGCGCGCTGCCGGCGGACGGATCTATCTCTCGCCCACGATTCGCTCCACGTACCAGGTGCGCGGCTCGTTGCGAAAGCTGGGTCGGCAGTACTTCCGCTACGGCTTCTGGAAAGTCCGCACGCTGCTCGAACATCCCGGTTCGCTGCGCTGGCGACAGCTCGTCGCACCCGCGTTCGTGATTTCGCTGGCGCTCACACCGTTGCTCGTGCACTGGCTGGGGGCATTGGGTCTTGCGCATCTCGCACTCTACGCCGTGGCCAATCTGGCCGCGTCGTTCCGCACTGCGTCGGTGTCCGGGTGGCATTATCTCCCGATCCTGCCGCTCGTGTTCGCCACCGTTCATCTTGCCTGGGGCAGCGGGTTCTGGTGCGGAACGGTGTACTGGCCGGCGCGTCACCTGACGCAGCGTGCGGCCACATGAGCCGCGTGCCCTTGTTCTACGGTGGAGAAGGTCACTCGCCCAAGCACAGCGGACGGCGGCAGACCGCCGATCGCCGCGTGGAGATCCGGGTCGACCGTCGGGTACCGCCGAGGAAGGAACGCCGATCGTGGTGGCGCTACGCGGTTCCGATCGGGATTGTCGTCGCGCTGTGCGTGCTGGCCGGGGCCTACACGCTGCTGTCGCGCCGGGCACCCAGGGTGGAGGTCACCCCGGGTCTCATCGAAACCGGCGTGAACGCATCGCTCGGCGGCACGCGGATCTTCCCCGAGAACAATCCCTGGAACCAGCGCATCGACAGCTGGCCAGTGGACTCGCAGTCCACCGAGTACATCAGGGTGATGGGCGCCGACCGGCCGCTGCACGGTGACTTTGGCGGCGGACGGTTTGGTGGAGCGCTCGCCGGGATTCCGTACGTCGTTGTCGACGGCAGTCACGTTCGACGACAGCATGTGTCGTTCGGGTATGCGGCCGAAAGCGACGACGTTGAATATCCCATCCCCGAAGACCCGCCCATCGAGCTCGGCGACGACCATCACATCGTGATTGTCGACCGCGAGAGCTGGAAGCTCTATGAACTGTTCCTCACATACCGGGAGCCCGGCGGCACGTGGAGCGCCGGTTCGGGCGCGGTGTTCGATCTCAAGTCCAACGCGCAACGCCCGGCAGGCTGGACGTCAGCGGATGCGGCCGGACTCCCGATCCTTCCCGGCTTGCTCCGCGTTGACGAAGTGTATGGCCTGAAGGAAATCCGCCATGCGCTCCGCTTCACCGCACGGTACACCGCCGACAGCTATCGCCCGCCCGCGCGTCACAGCGCCGGCAGCAACAATCACACGCTGCTCCTGCCGCCGATGGGCCTGCGCTTGCGCCTCAAGTCAACCATCGACCCGGCGAGCTTTCCTCCCGGCGCGCGCGTGATCGTGCTTGCGCTGCAACGCTACGGCATGCTGCTCGCCGACAATGGCGGCGCATGGTTCGTCACGGGCACAGCCGATGCGCGCTGGTCGCGGCGCGACCGGAACGCCTTGGCGCGGTTGCGGGGACGGGATTTTGAGGTGGTGGCGGAGCGATAGGTGTCAAGCGGCAGATGTCAGATGTCAGGTGTCAGGTGTCAGATGTCAGATGTCAGATGTCAGATGTCAGGAAAAACAGAGCGGCGTCAGCCACCCCTGATGACTGACGCCGCGACGCTGACTCCTGACAGCTGACAGCTGACAGCTGACAGCTGACACTTGATGCCTAGTGAACGATTACCGCCCGGTACCCATTCAAGTCCTGCAACGCGTAGGTGTCGCGCGCAGCAGCCGCAACGACGGCGACCTGATACTCTGCGCTGCGGGCGATATTCGGAACGTGAATCTGGGCGACGGTGCCGTTGCTCATGTTGCCGGTGGCGATCAGGTCGGCACCGGTTGCGGAGACGGTGACGAACCCGTCATAGCCAACGATGCGCGCGCTGTCGACGCCGGGGCCACTCACGGAAAGCTGGATCGCGCCGTCATCGGTGCGCGGCGTGTTCACCTGCAGTGTAAGCCAGCCAGCCGTGGGAGTCGGCGGCGGGTTGACCGGGCCGGTCGAGCTGCCTTCAGAACCACACGCGGCAAGCACAGCCGCAAACGCGGCGGCGGCAAGGACGCGACGATTGACGAAGTTGTTCACCATGCGAACGGGGTATGCCAATACAGATGCCATCCAGCCTCCGAAGGCCAAGCGATAGGCGTTCTCCGCTGGTGGCTGGGCTGGCAAGGTCCGGCTCTCTGGCCGGGACCGTAGCCCCCTGGCTCTGCGACCCCGGGTTTCCCCGAGTGTGCTCTGAGGCAGCGTACGTATGAATTCAGGGAACACAGTGGCAAAACACACGCCAGTCGCGGTCCGGCTGCGACCGAAAAACTCAAGTTGCTGCCCGTCAACGCATTACGTTGGCGGCGAAGTTCCCGGGCGCACGTCCCGGACCGGAAACTGTCAAATACCTGATCAGTTGTGTGGTGTTGGCGACGCCCTGAGTTCGCGAATCGCAGCAAGGTCCAGCCAGCGATGCTGCTTTATCGCGACCCTGACGCCTGCACAAATGTACTACGAATGACACGAGCCCGCGAGCGGCTCCCCAGGCGCGCCCTCGCCCTCGCGGCGGGGCTGTCGTGGCTGGGCGTGATCGCATGGGCCACCCTGCGGCCCATGCCCAGACAGGCCGCGAGAGTCGCCGAACTGTCGTGGCATTGCGTCCTGTGTGGCGACGCAGGCAATGCCGACTTCCTCCTCAACGTCATCCTTTTCGCACCGCTGGGGATCGTTGCCCGCTACCTGCGGTGGAGTGCGTTGCGCACCGTTGCCACCATGGCCGCGCTCTCCACGGCCATTGAATTCGCACAGGGTACGCTGATCGCCGGCCGCGCCGATTCGCTTGGCGATGTGATCGCCAATGCTGCCGGCGCGCTCGCCGGCTGGTACATCGCGCCAATGCTGCTCGAACTCGTGGCACCAGCTCCCGCATTCGCGCGCCGCGCCCTGTTCGCGTTGCTGTGCGTATCGAGTGTCACCTGGATAGCAACCGGATTCGCGTTGAAGCCGGTGGTCAGCGCCGCATACCCGTGGCGCGTGCGCGTGGCAGGTGAACATCTCACGCAGCCCGCATTCCGCGGCGAGCTTGACACCGCGCGGCTGGGCGCAACCACGCTCGAGAGCGGCTATCGCGGTGCGCTGCCAGCGTGGCCAGACACGTTGTCCGTCATGATCGCAGGCACAGTGACCGACACCACCAGCCCCCTCACGCCGGCGTCGATCGTAAGCATTCGCGCTGCCGACGGTGGAACTCAGCTGGCCATCAGCGAGCTGGGCCATGACCTGCTGGTGGAGCAGCGGTTGCGCGGCAGCGCATGGCACTTTCACACGCCCACGTGGCGGTTCACTGACGCGCTGAATGTCGCGAGCGGGGTGCGCTGGCGCTTCACGGCAACATGGTTTCCGGATCGGATCGTCCTCACCGCGGATGGCATCCGCAATCGCGCACCAATGATCCACGCGCTCTCGGTGGGCATGGGCTGGGTGTTCATCCATCCCTTCGTCACCACCGTTGGCGAAGACGCCGTGCTCTGGACGGTGCTCTGGATCGGCGCCTGGTTTGGAATGCTGGGCTGGCTTGCCGGCTGGCTCCCGAGCCGTCAGTGGCTGACGAGCGGGGCGGCGAGTGCTGCAGTGATGGCGGTGTCGGCAGCCGTGGCCGGCATGCCGATCAACTGGGCCGAGATCGTGGTGGGGCTGTTTGCGTTCGTGGGCGGCTGGGCCGCGGCGCGCGCACTTCGCGCGCGCCGCTTGCGCGTCAGTTCATGATGAGGTCGCCGGCGCTGCGCGGCTTGATGTACCACGTGCCGTCACCCTTGGGCACGAGCACGCCTCGCACCGTGAAGCTCGAACCGGGCTGGAAGAATCCGTGTGGTGCATTGAGGAGCTGATCGATCAGTGCGTCGACCTTGATATTCGGATCGGCGATAGACGCGAAGCGCACCAGAAAATCGGGACTGGCCGGAATCGTGTCCGAGATTTTCCCATTGGTGATCTCGACCAGGGCAGCGTCGAGCGTGCCGTTCTTTGCCGTCCGTGCATCGGCGTAACTCACGCTCACCGGAATGGGAGCCAGTCCCGCCGCAAGCGAGCCGAACAGGCCATTGATGAGCACCGGTTGTCCTTCGCGCAGGCCGGTGGTGCCGAGCACGGTCACCGAATCACCGATGTTGTTGCCGGTGCGTCCCGGGCGATGACGCGAACCGGTGATGCGGAGGTACCCGGTGGAGTCGGAGATGAACGCGGCCGAGTCGCGGAACACCTGCAAGGGCGACAGCACTACGCCGCGGAGGAACACGCGCTTTCCGGCCGGCATGGTGCGCACCTGAGCAATGGTGGGTTCGGAATAGCCCAGGCGAACGATGCTCGTGGCCTGGCTGGAATCGGGCCGCGCCAGCACGCGCAGGACACCGGTGTCGCCCACGACAACTCCAATCGTGTCACTCAGCGCGTGACGATCGACCGTGAAGCGGTAGGTGCCCACGGGGACGCCCGTGAACCCCGCGACTCCGGACGCGTCGGTGCTGGCGACGGCAATCGTGTCCTGTCCGTTCTGCGCGAGCAGCGCGATCCGCACGCCCGAAATGACCGTGTCGCCGGCAGTCAGCGTGTGCGAGGCGTCGCGATCGAAGTAGACGCCGACGCCCACGACACCCTGGAACAAGCCCGGCAACGTGAGGGTCTCGCCGGCGTTCTTGCAGGCGACGACGGCCAGCAGCGCGACACAGCTCGCGCGCAATGCGATGCGCATCTTATTCCTCCACCTTCAGGCCAAACCGGATCAGTCGAGCGTCGTTCCGGCGGCTGAGGAGTTGACCGAAGTTCGGGTTTGCCACGAGTGGTAGCACGAGGTGTCCGGCGCCGTTCGTCGTGATGCCATGCGCTCCATCAACGAGCAGCGCTGCATGATCGAAGACACCCGACGCCGAACTGACGAGGTTGAACCCGTCGACAACAAACGACACGTTCCGCCCGCCCAGCACAGTGAGGCCAATGGACGCGTGCAGGTCGAGCGCGGTCGCCATCTTGTCGCGACAGCTGTTGCGCGACGCGATCGCCTCTTCCTGCGCGGCGAGACAGCTGTGGGCCGACACCAGCGCCGCCATTCCGGACAGCGACGTGTTGATGAACGCGGGATCGTTGTTGCCCGAGCCGTCGCCGTTGACGTCGACGCCGCTGCGATAGCCCGGCGTGAACGGAAGCCCGGAACGCGCGCGGTAACGCGCGGCGACGGAGATGGGATGCTTGCCGGCACCCGTGTAGATCAATTCAGCCGCGATGCGATGCGGCATGTCGAGATCGGAGCGGCCATCTTCCCACGCCTGGCTGTTGAGTCCGGTCGGGAATGGCGAGAGGTGATCGGCGGGATCGCTGCTCAGCGAGCCCGGCAGGTTGTCCGTGGTCTTTGAGTAGGTGTACGACAGGCGTGCATCGAGACCGCCCGCCACGCGCCGATCGAGTGTCGCGGTGAATTCGTAGTAATCGACGTAGCCGGTCGAGGTGAGACCGTAGGCCATGTCGAATTCGGGAAACCGGCGGTTGGATCCCACCGCTGGGGTGATCAGCGCGCCGAACTGCTGCAAGCCGCCCCACACGGTGCGACCATCGTCGAGCGTGGCGGACGCAACGCCGCGATTGACGTCCTCACGACGCAGCAGGTAATCGCCGTGGCGGTAGGCGCCCGACAATCCCAGCGACATCGCGTCGCCGAGGCGTTGCTGCAGCGACAGGTCGGCCTTGAACGAACGCGGCTTTTTCACTTCGGGCCCGAAGAACGTGAGCGAAGGGCCGACCACCGCCGCGGTGTTGTCGGTGCCGGTCGAAGGCCACGTCAACGCGCCCGTCGCGCGCCGCACGCGCACATCGCCGTCGAACTGCACCGCTTCGGCAAACGCCGCGAGGTCGTATCGTCCGGGTACGAGTCCGACGTGGGAGCGAACCACCGTGCGTCCGGCGTTGTTCGCATTCCAGACAAAGCCGCCGTGCGGTCCGATACCCGACTTCTGGTCGTCCTTGGGAATGATGTCATTGCGAAAACCCGACGTGATGCCCCACGGCGTGTTGAGCGCAATGCCTGTCGAGGGAAGTTTCTCGCGATCGTACCGAATGCCCGCGAGCAACTGCAATTCCGACGTGGCCTGCCAGGTGTCCTGCAGGAACAGCGAGAGATCGCTCACGCCAATGTCCGATGCAGTGCCGGTGCGCGTCGCCTGATAGAACGCGCCGTTCCCGGTACCGAGCGAGCCGGCATCGCCAAACGTGAATCGCCCGGCGCTGCCGGGAACCCAGTCATACGTGTCGGTGCGGCGCATCGCCGACACGCCGGCCTTGAGCGCGTGCGTGCGCAAGCGGTAGGTGAATGCCTCACCGATCACGAACGCCGACTCCTCGAACTTGCCCGGAAGATTGTCTTCACTGCCGAGGACTACACCCTCCTGCACCAGGAGCGTGCTGGCCAGCGCGGGGCCGGTCCAGTCGCGCGACGCCGTGCGAATGCCGACGCGCGTTTCGCTGAGCCACGCCTTGCCCGCCGTCGTCAGCACGGCGCTGCCGCTGACATCGGTAGCCTCGAGCTTGGAGCCCGCGGCGTTGCCAAGCTGCATGCCGACGAGCGGATTGTCTTCAGTCCACGACGCGAAACCGGCACGGATACCGAGACCGGTGGTGCCGCCAAAGTGCCAGTCGAGGCGGCCCATGGCGCTGCCACCTTTCCAGCTGCGCACCGTCGACGACGTCCACGGCGACACATCGTGGTTGCCGTGCGCCGACGCAGCGTTCTGTATGGCGGTTGCACGATCGGCAGCCACCCCTTCAACGAGTGTCTCAGCGAAAGGAGCCGCGGTCGGTTGCTTGAGTTGCTGGTAGTCAAGGCGAATGAGCCATCCAGCCGTGTCACCCTTGATGGGGCCGCCGAGTACGAAGCCGGCACCGAGCGACGTAGCGGACGAGTCATCGGGATTGTCGATCTTTGCGGTGCCGAGCTTCGCGCTGCTGGCCGTGAGCCAGGGACTGAAGATGCGCCGGCCAGCGCCGCTCCGCGTTTCGGCGGTGAGCATCTGGCCCATGGTGTTCGGCGATTCGCCGTCGGCGGCGTATCCGGAAATCCCGACCTGCTGGATTGCATCACGCGCGAACACGGGCGCGGAGGCGGGTTCGCCCGGCATACCGGGGTGCCGCATCAATGTCTCTTCGATGCCATCGACCACGAGGGCTGAGAAGCGCGGTTCGAGACCATTGCCGCTGCCGGCAAATCCGGCGCGTCCGTCGCGCAGTCCATCGATTTCGGAAAACTGCGCGGCCGCTCCGGTGACGTCGCGCCAGCGATCGAACAACGCCAGCTCGGTGCCGCTCGAGACGCGACCGCTCACGCCAGTGCTCACCGCGGCGTTGGATGCCACTTCGTCCACCGTCGTGATGGGCGGCGGACGGCGAGTGAGCCGGAATGAAATCCGCGTCACGCCCGCCGCGACGATGACCACGTTGGTCATCCGTACCGGCTGGTAGCCAATCTGCTCGGCAAGCACCGAGTACCGGCCCGGGGCGAGCACCGGGACGTTGATGACGCCGTTCCGGTCGCTCGCGACGATGCGCAGCGGGTTCTTGTCGCGCTCGACGGTGACCGTGACGCCGCGCATGGCGAGGCCGCGTTCGTCGAGGATTGTGGCGATGAGCCCGCCGCCGGTGACGGTCTGGGCGCGGGCGGCTGCGGTCCGGCCGGTGAGCAGGCACGCCCAGCCCAGCGCGGCCAGGAGGCCCTGCGTGCGGAAATGCTTGAGGAGCATGACGATCCCGGTCAGGGGTCTCTTGTGACCCGTAGAGAACTGTTGGCGCTCCGGCGGTGCAGGACCGGTGCCATGGCGCACGCGACCGAAAGATAGGTCGCTGGAGACGAGTGTGGCGCCAGCGCAACGCACGTACCAATCCGTGTCGTACCGACGCACCCCCGCTTAGCTTTTTTTGATCGTGTCCCGCCGTTCCTTCCGGTTTCGCCTCTTTACCGCCTTGTTCGTGGCGGGCGCCGTGCCGCTGCTCGTAGCGACGGTGCTTGCTCTGCTCTTGCTGAGCCATTCGCCGATGCTTCGGCGCGCCGACATCGACGCGGTCCAGATCACGGAGCGAACCCTTCTCGCCGAAATGAAGCGGGCGGGCCTGCCCGGGCCCGCACAGCTGGCCCTGAATCGACACAACGCCGCCGTGACGTCACTCGTGGGATTTGCTCACAACGCCCAGCTCTATAAGGGCAACTGGCCCGAGCAGACGGCCCGGGTGATGATCATCCCGGCGATTGTGCTCGTCATCGCCGTCGCACTCGCCGGTCAGCTGCTCGCGCGCCAGTACTCCGCGCCGCTCGACGAAGTCGTGGACTGGACCCGCCGCATCGATCGGCACGAACCGCTGCCACGCGAAACCGCACGCGATCCCATCCCCGAGTTCCTCGCCCTGCGCGACGCATTGCGCGAGCTGCAGCGCGGCCTGGAGCAGGCGCGCTCCACGGAACTCGAGTCGGAGCGCCTGCGCGCCTTCGGCGAGGTCGCCCGGCGCGTGGCGCACGAGATGAAGAATCCGCTGACGCCCATTCGCCTCGCCGTGGCACAGATGAATCGCACCGCGCCCGCCGACATGCGCGAGGCGCTCGAAGTGATTGCGCTCGAATCGGCGCGGCTTGAGGCCATGGCGCGAGAATTCGCCGAGCTCGGACGCCTGCCGGAAGGCGTCTCCGCACCAGTGGATCTTCGTGAGTTGCTCGACGAACTGCTCAAGAGCACCGTGCCCGACAGCATGGTGCGCCGATTTGAATGTGGCGAAGGCGTCAGCGCGATCGACGGCTACTACGATCCCCTGCGCCGCGCATTCAGCAACCTGCTGCGCAATGCCGTCGAGGCGTGTGGCGACCAGGGCTCGGTCAGCGTCGCCCTGCATCGGCGCGACGGACAGGTCGAGATCACCGTCAGCGACAGCGGGCCGGGTATCTCTCCCGAAAAGCGCGAGCTGATATTCGAGCCCTACTACACCGAAAAGGGCGACGGCACCGGCCTGGGCCTGGCAATCGTGCGGCAAACCATTGAACAGCACCACGGCACCGTCGCGGTCCGCGAGACGCTCGGCGGCGGCGCAACCTTTCTGGTACGGCTTCCCGCATGACAACCAAGATCCTGATCGTCGACGACGAAGCGAACATCCGGCGAATGGTCGGCGCGCTGTTGCGCGCGGAAGAATTCGAGGTGGCCGAGGCGCCCAACGGCAACGCCGGGCTGCTGGCGATTCCGGATGTGCAACCCAACATCATCCTGCTCGACCTGATGATGCCGCCCGGTCCCGATGGACTCGCAACGCTGGAACGCATTCGCGCCGCCGATCGCGAGATCCCGGTGATCATGATGAGCGGCAAGGCGCAGCTGGCCGACGCCGTGCGCGCGGTGCAGATGGGCGCGTTCCAGTTCCTGGAAAAGCCGCTCGCGCCCGAGTCGTTGCTCGTCGCAGTGCGGTCGGCGGAAACACTGGTGCGCACCCAGGCCGAGAATCGCGCGCTTCGCGCGGCGCTGGGGCCGCAGCCAACGCTGGTGGGCAGCAGCCCGGAGATTGAGCACGTGCGCGAGCTGATCGCGCAGGTCGCGCCTACGGACGCGCGAGTGCTCATCCTGGGTGAATCGGGAACCGGCAAGGAACTGGTGGCGAACGCCATTCACCGTCACTCGCCGCGCGCGCGCGGGCCGTTCATTTCGGTGAACTGTGCCGCGATTCCGCGCGACCTGGTGGAGAGCGAGATGTTCGGCCATGAGCGCGGCGCGTTTACCGGCGCGACCGACCGCCGCATCGGCCGGTTTGAACTGGCCGACGGTGGCACCCTCTTTCTCGACGAAGTGGGCGACCTGCAGCTCGAGGCGCAGGCCAAGCTGTTGCGCGTGCTCGAGAGCGGCGAGATCCAGCGCATCGGCGCGGAGCGCGTGCAGCGCGTCGACATCCGCGTGCTGGCGGCCACCAACCGCCCGCTCGAGAAGGCGGTGATGAACGGGACGTTCCGCGAAGACCTCTACTTCCGGCTCAACGTCTTCCCGATTGAACTGCCACCGCTCCGCGACCGGCTCGGCGACATCAGCGACCTGGTGGCGCATCTCGCCGCGCGACTCAGGCCACGTCGCCCACCGCATTTCACGCCCGATGCCATCGAGGCGCTGATGAAGCATGCGTGGCCGGGTAACGTGCGCGAGCTCGCCAACATCGTCGAGCGTCTCACGATCGTGGGCGGCGACGAGGTGACCGGCGAGCTGGTACCGCGCGTGCTGTCGCGCACGCCGGTCGCGTCAACGCCACCCAGCAACGGCGACGCCGCGCCGACAGCGTTTGTCGACAACGGCAAGGGACTGACGGATCGGCTTGAAGATCACGAACGTGAATTGATCGGTGGCGCACTCGGCTCGGCGAGCGGCAATATCGCCGAGGCCGCGCGGTTGCTGCGCACCGATCGCGGGAACCTGTACCGGCGCATGCGCCGGCTGGGAATTCGAGGAGGTACCGAATGATCGAAGGGATACCGCGCCTGGCTGGCGTGGCGCTCGCCGGCATGGCGATGCTCGTCACACCGTCCGCTGCGCAGGACAGTGACCGTCCGCTGCAAGCGGGTCCGCCCGGCATCGCGCTGCCGCGACAATGCCCCAGCGATTCCGAACTCAGCGCGGCGGTGACGGCCTTCAACGATCCCGCCGCGTTTCGATTGCATGACGGCACGGTGTGGCCGGTGGGCAAGTCGATGGATGCCACCCTCGCGGTGTACGGCGGCTCGCTTCGCATCCAGGGCACCGTGCACGGCAGCGTGATCGTCCTGAACGGCAGCCTGCGACTTGATCCCACTGGCCATGTCGACGGAAGCATCACGGTGTACGGCGGGCATATCACCATCGGCGCCGGCGCGATGCATGTCGGGCGGCGCAACGAGTGTGACGAACCTGTGCCGCTGGTGCGAATGCCCGACGGAACGGTGGCCATTCGCCCGCGCACGCGATCGTTCACGGAGCTCACGTCGGCCGCAGCAATCGATATCGGTCCCTTTCACGCCACGCCGCACCTCGATGCCGGCACGTACAATCGCGTTGAAGGATTGCCGGTGGAAATTGGCGGCGCGCTTTCGGTGCAGCCCTGGCCCGCCACGGTGGCGACGCTCACGGCGTACGGCATCGCGCGCACGGCGAGCAGCATCGGCCCCGACCGCAGCGGTGTTGGGTGGCAGCTCGAAGGCAGCATTGTGCACAAGGGCCCGCGGCCGGTGCGGTTCAGCGTCAGCGGCGGATCGCAGATCGTGCCCACCGTCGACCGCCCCTACGTGAGCGTTGAATCCGGACTCGGCACCTTCCTGTTTCGCGAGGACTATCACGACTGGTACCAGAGCAAGGGAATCACTTTCGGTGCGAGCGTCGCCGCCACACCACATCTCGCGTTCGACGCGCTGGTGACCTTCGACCGGCAAACCACGGTGCGTGCCGTCGACGCACTGTCGATCCTCAAGAGCGACGAGGCCTGGCGTCCCAACCCGCTGATAGATGACGGGAAGTACACGACCATCGGGCTCGGTGCAACGTGGGACTATCGCGACGATCCGAACATTCCCACGTCAGGCTGGTACCTGCAGACAGCGTTGACACACGTCACCGGCAATGAGCTCACGCCGGTCTCGTTGCCAACCTCCATTCGCAATCCGCTGCCAACGTCGGGATACGACGAAACCGAACTGCGCTTCGATGCTCGCGCGTACCTGTCGCTCACTTCGACATTGCGCGCGCACGTGCGCGCGTTCGGGAGTGGATGGCTTGGCGGGGATCCCCTCAGCGTGCAGCGCCGCGTCGCGATGGGCGGTGCCGATCCGCTGATGGGGTACACGTTCCGGCACGTGAACTGCGATCGCCGGCGCCGTCCCGATCCCGCGACACCCGCGCTATGTGACCGCGAGCTGGTGCTGCAGGCAGAACTGCACCGCACCATATCGCTCGACCTGAGCACCCGCATCGGCGGATACACCATCGGGCTGCGGCATCCCGACCTCGTGGTGCTCGCGGACGTCGGCACCGCGTGGCTTGCCGGCGATTCGGCGGGACGGGTGCCTTCCAACCGCATTCAACGGTTGTCGGAATGGAAACCGGACGTCGGTGTCGGCATTCAAGGGCGGCAGTTCGGGATCTACGTGGTGAAGCCGCTGGCTGATCACGAGGGCGTGCGCCTGCTCCTCCGCCTCATCAGTCACCGGTTCTGAGGCTGGCCGTGCGCCGGTTTGCCCTGCTGCTGGGACTCATGCTGGCTGGCGTCGCTTCTGCGGCGTCCGCGCAGGCGCATGCGTTCCTGGGCGGCCGCGTGCAGCCGGCCACCAAGGCGCCGGAATTCTGGGTGAGCAACATGCTCGCCGATCAGCAGTGGCTGGACGTGCTGCAGGCGGATTTCCCGGTGGTAATGCACTGGCGGGTGCGCGCACGAAAGACCGGCTTGTTCGGAACGGTTGCCAACAAGGAAGAATGGTGCGCCGTGGTCCGGCACGATCCGGTGCTCGATGAATACACCGTGACGAGCCAGCTCAGGGGCATGCGAGAACAGAAGTTCGGAACGCTCGATTCGCTGAAGATGGCGCTCGGCCGTCCCCTCACGCTGCCGGCGCTCACACCGCGCGCACCGGGCGAGTATTTCTACGACATTGACCTGACCCTGCAGGCAATTTCTCTGGACAATTTCCACGCCGACGCGCGCGGTGAATGCACGGGGCTTGAGTCGAGCAGCGGTATCGTGGGAGTGATCGAGAGCCTGGGGCGCAGCAGGACCATCGAGGAGCTGACGCGGCAGAGCACGGTGAGGTTCACGATCGCGCGGTGAGCGGGGGGCGCCTGCCCTGAGCGAGCGAAGCGAGTCGAAGGGGTGGGCGCCTGCACGTATCGACCTGCAGACCAGCGACCAGCGACTAGCGACTAGCGACTAGCGGCTAACGACCAACTACCGCGGCTTAATCGCTGCCAGCGCGTCTTCCCCATAGAAAATACGGATGTACTTGAGCTGGGCGGCCGAGAGGCGGCGCACGGCCCAGGAGAGGTGGACGAAGTGCGGCTCGATGGGCGTGCGAAGCGGATGCATGCCGATTTCCTGCGGCAGGTGGCTGCCCTTTTTCGTGTTGCACGACGAGCACGCCGTCACGACGTTGGTCCACGCATTCGATCCACCGCGCGATTGCGGCACCACGTGATCGCGCGTGAGGCATTCCCGCAACTTGAGATGCTGCTGCTCGCGCGCGCAGTACTGGCACGTGTAGGCGTCGCGGGCAAAGAGGAATGTGTTGGTGACCTGGCGGCGAAAGCGGCGGGGAACGTGCACGAACCGGACGAGACGAATGATCGCAGGTCGCGGTAATTCAAGGCTGGCACTTCGTATGGGTTCGTGTCCGTCGGCCTCGACGATTTCGGCCTTGCCTTCAATGACAAGCCTGAGGGCACGGCGCGTGGGGACCATCGTGAGCGGTTCGAACGACGCGTTCAGCGCGAGACAACGCAACGGGAGCTCCAATGCGATTGTGTGCGTGGTGGGTGTATGGATATATGGGTTTGGGCGCGGAGTCCAGACTGGTGTTAGGCGTTGGGCGTTGGGCGTTGGGCGTTGGGCATTGGGCGTTAGGCGTTCGGCGTTCGGCGTTCGGGGGATCGGGTGATTGGCGGATTGGGCTCGGCCGCCAGGCTCGTGCCCAACGCCCAATGCCCAACGCCTAACGCCTAACGCCTAACGCCCAACGCCCAACGCCCAACGCCCAATGCCCAACGCCTAACGCCCAACGCCCAACGCCCAACGCCTAACGCCACCAACCCACGTGCCGACCACATCACCCAGCCCACTCGCTACCACGGCCGCCTCCGGACGATCCGTCTCGGCGACCGCGATCGCTGCCAGATCGGCCCACTTCCCCGGCGTGATACTGCCTGTCTCGCTCGCGAGGCCGAGCGCGTTGGCGCCGTCAAGGGTGACCGCACGAAGCGTCTCGGCGGCAGACCATCCGGCCCTCAGCGCGGCGTCGCGCGCCTCGGCGAGCAGGTCGAGCGGGGCGACGCTCACTTCGGAATCGGTGCCCATGCCCATCCGCAGTCCGTGGTCGAGGAACATCGCGATGGGCGCGGTCTCGCCGTGGTGCCGGCGGTTGCTGCGCGGGCAGTGCGCGACGGCGCAATCGTGCTCGCGCAGCAATCTGGTGTCGGCGACGTCGGCGTGAATCGCGTGCGCGCAGAGCGTGCGCGGTGAGAGGATCCCGTGCCGGTCGAGCCACGCCACGGGAGACACGGGCTCCGTCGTGAGTGGCGCGACGCCGCGCTCGCGCAGAAAGTTCGCAAAGATGCCGGTGAAGTCGCGCAGCAGCGCGGTTTCGTCCTGCGGCTCCGCGATGTGGACGCCAATGGGCGCGCCATGTGCGCGAGCGATTTCACCGACGCGGCGATAGAGCTGCGGACTCACCGTGTATGGAGCGTGGGGTGAAACGCCCAGGGTGACGCGTCCGGTGGCATGGGCCGCGAGTCGTTCGAGTTCGCCCGTGAAGCGCTTCGCGACGGCCTCGGGATCCTCGACGTGAATATCAAACGCTTCGTGATATGCGATGCCGCTGGCGCCGAGCTCGTGCATGGCGGCCACCACGGATCCGGTGTTGCCCATGTCGGCGATGGTGGTGACGCCGGCCGCCCAGCATTGCCGGATGCCGTCCTGCGCCGCGGCGAGGAAATCGTCTTCGTTACGCGTGGCCTTGAGCGCGATGATCCGCTTGATCCATTCCCAGAAGTCGTCGTTCTCGTTCATGCCGGCGAAACCGGTGAGTTCGAGATGGGTGTGCGTGTTGACGAATCCGGGAATCAGTGCTGCATCGGCGAGGTGTGCGCTTTGGGCGTCGGCGGGATGCGGCACGCTGTCGTCGGGTCCTACTTCCGCGACGCGGCCGCGATCATCAATGAGCACCGCACCCTGGCGAATTGGCGGCGCATCGACCGGAACGACCCACGCAGCACTGAGGCGCAGCGTCAGTGCCGGCCTCCGCGACCACCACCGGCGGCGGGCGGAGGAGCACCGCCACCGCCGCCGCCTGGCCGGAACGGCAGGTGTACGGGACAGTATTCCTTGGGCTCGGTACCGCGGACGTAGTAGCGCGTCTCGCGCACGTCGGCGGGACAGAAAGGTCCTGCGCGATAGCCCGTGGTCTTGTCGACTTCGACCGCAACCTGGCCCGCTTCGACGCCCGACCAGTCGCCCGGATCGCTGCGCCGCTGATAGATCTCGAGCATCATCTGCGTCCACGCCGGTGCGGCGACCTTTGCGCCATCGGCACCCCTGAAGATCGGCCCACTCGCGAGTGGATCGTCAAAGCCCATCCAGACGCCCGCCACGAGGTCCCTGGTAAATCCAATGAACCAGGTGTCGCGATTGTCGTTCGTGGTGCCGGTCTTGCCGCCCGCAGGTATGCGGAAGCCCGCGCCCCACACGGCGCTCGAGGCGGTGCCGCTGGTCACTACACCGCGCAGCGCATTGTTCATTGTTGCGGCCGTGGCCGGATCGAGCACCGGAACGGTCTTGGGCTGCGGCTCCCAGCGCTTCTTTCCAAAGCGATCCTCCACGAGCGTGATCGCATTGGGGACCGCGCGCGGACCGAGATTCGCGAACGCCGAATAGCCGGCAATCAGCTCGATGGGGTGCACGCTCAACGAGCCGATGTAGATCGACGGCACTTCAGGAATGGGCGTCGTGATGCCGAACCGGATGGCTTCGGCCTTCACCGCAGCCGGCTTGACCTTGTCTCCCACCTGAACCGCGATGGAGTTGAGCGACTTCCAGAGCCCCTGGCGGACCGTGTAGACCGAATCACTGAAGCGATTCTCGTAGTTCGCCGGCTCCCAGTTCGGTTGCCCAAACGGCATCTCGATGGACACGGGCTGGTCGCGAAAGGTGTCGTCCATGGACACGCCAGCTTCGACCGCCGCGGAATACATGATCGGCTTGAATGACGAACCGGGCTGCCTCAGCGCCTGCACCGCGCGATTGTACTTGGAATCGCTGAAATCGCGCCCGCCCACCATCGCCAGGATGTTGCCGGTCTTCGCTTCCATCACGAGCGCTGCACCCTGCAGGTATGGCGTCGTGTTGCTTGCGGCGCGCTCGTCGGGGGACTTGTCCATCACATCGGCGTAGGTGGGGTGCTTGTACGGAGCGAGCACGCCGCTCTCCACCCGTTCCATCTGGTTCTTCATCGCCGTCTCGGCCGCGCGCTGCGCGTCGAGATCGAGCGTTGTGTGCACCCGCAGGCCGCCGCGATTGATCTCGTCGATGGTGAACTTGGTCAGCAGCTGCTGGCGTACGTATTCCACGAAGTACTGGCCCTGATCGGAATAGTCGCTGCGCGACACGAGCGCGAGCGGATACGACTTCCACGACTCGGCTTCCTCGTCGGTGAGCTGGTGATTGTCGCGCAGCAACTCGATGACGACGTTGCGGCGGCGCATACCGGCCTGCGGATGCTTGCGCGGGTTGTAGGTGTCGGGCGCCTTCGGCAGCGCGGCGAGCATTGCCGCCTCAGCGACGTTGAGATCGTGCGCGTGCTTGCCGAAATAGCGCAGTGACGCCGATTCGACGCCGTACCCGCTACCAAGGCTGATCTGATTGAGATACAGCTCGAGGATTTTTTTCTTGTCGTACTGCTTCTCGATCCGGAACGCAACGCGGATCTCGCGAAGCTTGCGCTGGATCACGCCTGACCGGATTGTGGTGCGACTGCGGTCGATCTCATCGGTGAACACGTTGCCCGCGAGCTGCATGGTGATGGTCGACACACCCTGCGGGCGGCTGCGCAACAGCAGCACGTTCTTGATCATGCCAAAGAAGCGCACCCAGTCCACGCCGTGATGCTGAAAGAAGCGCTTGTCTTCGGCGGCAAGGAATGCGGCGGGAATGGCCGGCGACATTTCGTCGAGCGGAATCACCGTGCGCTTGGTTCCGCCGTAGTCGGCGATGCGCCGTCCGTCGGCGGCGTACACGATCGATGCCTGTTCGGGATCGTAGCCGGCCAGCGCCTGGATGGAACAGGCGTCGTGGGCGCAGGCTCGCGTCCACAGGCCAAGGAATACCATGAAGGAGAAAGCGGCGATCGCGGAGAGGACCAGCAGGGCCCTGCGCCGGGTGGATGCCGCCTGCCAGTACCGGCGCACCCGGAGGAGTAACTCGGACATGGCTGGAAGTTAGTCGCGGATCGCAGGTGCCGGATCGCTGGCGCTGCGTTGGCGATCGGTACGCGCCCCGGGGTCGTTCGCGGATCCGGGCCAGCTCCCGGATCGCGTCGCCGCGACGGACGCAGCGCCCAGCGCAAGCGCAATCGACCTACTGCTATTATCCGGCATGACGACGCTCCTCGACACGCTCAATGCTCGCGGGATGGTGCAGGATTCGACGCCCGGACTGGGCGAACGGCTGGCCAGCGGACCCATAACGGCGTACGCCGGCTTCGACCCGACCGCGGATTCCCTCCATATCGGCAACCTGATCCCCGTGATGGCGCTGGCGTGGTTGCAGCGCCTGGGCGGGCGACCGCTGGTGGTCGTGGGCGGGGGGACGGCGCTGGTTGGCGATCCCTCGGGCAAGCGCGCCGAACGGCCGATGTTGTCGGCCGAAACGGTCGCCGCGAACGCGAACGCGATCCGCGAACAGCTGGAGCGGTTCTTCGAGTTTGGCGACGGCCCGCAAGGCGCGCGCATGCTCGACAACAACGACTGGCTCGGCCCGCTCAACCTGCTGGAGTTCCTGCGCGACACCGGCAAGCATTTCACGCTGAGCTACATGCTGCAGAAGGAAGCCGTGAGGACTCGGCTCGAAGCAGGCATCTCGTTCACCGAGTTTGCGTACATGCTGACGCAGGCGTACGACTTCGCGCATCTCGCGGCCGTGGAGCGCTGTGAGCTGCAGGTGGGCGGCAGCGACCAGTGGGGCAACATCACCGCGGGCATCGAGCTCGCGGGGCGGCGCGACGGGACCAAGCTGCACGGACTGGTACTGCCGCTGCTCACGACCACGTCGGGCGCAAAATTCGGCAAGACGGAACAGGGGAATGTGTGGCTCGACGCGGCGAGAACTTCGCCATTTGCATTCCACCAGTTCTGGCTGCAGGTCGACGACGCGGATGTGCAGCGGCTGCTTACGTTCTTCACGTTTCTGTCGCTCGACGAGATCGCGGCGATCATGCGAGAGCACGATGGCGATCGCGCCAGGCGGGTCGCGCAACGGCGCCTGGCCGACGATGTGACGGCACGAGTGCACGGCGCCGACGCCGTATCACGCGCGACGAACGCAGCGAACATCCTGTTTGGCGGCGGCGATCTCCGGAGCGCCGACACAGCGACATTAGCGATGGTGATGGCGGAAGTGCCGAGTGCGGAGCTTGAGCGATCGGCGCTCGATGCGGGAGTTGCGATCGCCGATGCGCTGGTAAGCGCGGGCCTCGCGGCATCGAAGGCTGAAGCGCGCCGCGGGCTCAGCACCGCGGGGTTCTACGTCAACGGCAACGTGGCAACGGAGCAGCAACGCCTCACGCCAGCCGACTTTCTCAGCGGCAACGTGATCCTGTTGCGCAAAGGAAAACGGAACTGGGCCGCGCTGCGCTGCGTCTGACGGGCGGGACGTTACGCGAAGGGGGAGCGGTTACGGGGCGTCTGAGGGGCGGTCCTTGCGCAGCTTTGTTCACGCCGCGTTCTCCGCTGCTGACCTATTGAATCACGGCTCGCGTTCACAAGGCTGCGCCTGGGACCGCCCCTCACCCACCCCGTAACGCTTCCCAGCGAGTTTCACGTCACACGTCTCACGTCCCACGTCTCACAGCCCCGACGTAAGGCATACGGCTTACGGCCTACGGCTCACGCCGCACCCCCCATCCTCCGATACTTCGACGCAGTAACACCCCCTTTGCCAACCGCTGGTCTGGAGCTGTCGATCGATGGGTCGCTGGTGTGCGTTCGTTGTGCTTGCAAGTATTGTCACGGGCTGCGCCCAGGGCGGTTCCGAGACCGGCGGATCGATATTGCCCCCTGCCCCGCCGCCGGCTCCGCCACCGGCGCCGCTGGCGCTGGCCGTCAATCCCGGCGCGCGGGTCGCGAGCCTGCAGGTGGGCGGATCGGCGCCTAGTGACAATGCGGCGGTGACGTTGACCGGGGACAACGCGTCGGCAGCCGCGTGGAGTGCCTCGCATTCGCAGGCCTGGCTCACGTTGACCAACGCGAGCGGCCTCGGTAGCGGCACGGTAACCTGGACGCGCAACGCCGCCACGCTTCGCGCAGGCACCTACATCGATACGATCGTCATCAACGCGCCCGGGGCAATCGCCTCGCCCGCGCGGGTGATCGACACGTTACGCATCAGCACGCTGCCGGTTCCGCTCGCGCTCTCGGTCAGCCCGGCGAGTCGCAGTGCCGTGGTCACGCAGGGAGCCACGGCACCGGGCGACAACCTCGCAGTGAGCGTGTCGGGCGACAACGCGGCGACGGCGGCATGGACCGTGTCGCATGCCCAGTCGTGGAACACCATCTCGACAACCAACGGCACCGGTAGTGGCGTGGTCGCCTGGACGCGCAACAGCAGTGGCTTGCTGCCAGGGCTCTACGTCGATACGCTCACCGTGTTATTGCCGGGCGCGGTTAATTCGCCGGCTGTTGTGCTCGATTCATTGCGCGTGACCGCGCAACCGGTGCCGCTGGCGCTCTCGCTCAGCGCCTCGTCGATGCGGACCACCATCATGGCCGGCGACAGTGCGCCGACCGGTCACGTCAACGTGGCATTGACCGGCGACAACGCCGCTGGTGCTGCGTGGGTCGCCGTGAAGCGGCAGGCCTGGACGGCGCTGGTGAATACCGGTGGCATAGGATCGGGCTCGCTGTCGTGGCACCGTGACGCGGCCGGTCTTCTTGCGTGTGTATATGTCGACACCATTGCGGTCGTCGTCGCGGGCGCGATCGGTTCACCCGCCGCGGTAATTGATTCGCTCGTCGTCACTGCGCAACCGGTGCCGCTCACGCTCACACTGGGGCGCAGCAGCTTCCGCGTAACCGTTGTCCAGGGCGACACCGCGCCGCACGCGCAGGTGGCGGTGGTGCTCACGGGCGACGGCGCCCCGGCCACCACGTGGACCGCAGTGAAGCGCAAGAGCTGGACGACCATCGAGGCGGGTGACCGCACGGGCAGCGGCTCGGTGAGCTGGGTGCGCAGCATCGCAGGGCTCGCGCCGGGCACCTACGTGGACACGGTGACGATCGCAGCTGGCGGCGCCGCGGGATCGCCGGCGCAGGTCATCGACAGCCTGGTTGTCACCGCGGCCCCCGTGCCGCTCGTCATGACACTGAGCAGCACGTCGGCGCGCAACACTGTCACGCAAGGGAACCCGGCGCCGGCGGGGCAGGTCAGCGTCGTGGTTACCGGCGACAACGCATCGGCAACGGGGTGGACCGTGACGAAGCGAAAGGCGTGGACCACGCTCGTGGCCGCGACGGGAATCGGCACTGCCCCGGTGACGTGGCTGCGAAGCGCCGCGAGTCTCACGCCCGGCACGTACGTCGACACCATCACCGTGAGCGCAACCGGCGTGATCGGCTCGCCCGCGCGCATCTACGACACGCTGATCGTGAACGCGCCGGCGCCACCGCCGCCGCCACCGCCGCCCCCTGCGGGCGGCAGCGCCGATCTTGGACTCAACGCCAGCCTCCACGGGAAGCAGGTGTTCCCCGCGAGCGATCCGTGGAACCAGCCGGTCGACACCGCGCAAGTCGATCCCAGTTCGGCGGCGATCCTCACGCGCATGGGTCTCGGCGTCAAGCTGCATCCGGACTACGGCAACTACGAGGGCTGGGTGTACGGCATTCCGTACATCGTCGTGCCCGACGCGACGCCGCGCTTCCCGTTCACGTTTGACTATGCGAGCGAGAGCGACGCCGGACCGTATCCCATCCCGGCCAACCCACCGATCGAGGACGGCGACGATCACCACCTCATCGTGATCACGCAGAACGAGTGGAAGGTGTACGAGATCTTCTACGCGCACACCGATGGCCTGCACTGGTTTGGCGGATCGGGCGCCATCTTTGATCTCACGACGAATACCCATCGCCACGGCGGCTGGACCTCAGCCGACGCAGCGGGGCTTCCGATCTTCCCCGGCCTGGTGCGCTACGACGAAGTGGTGGAGCTCGGCGAGATTCGTCACGCGTTGCGCTTCACCATGCAGCACACGCGCGATGCCTACACACCACCCGCGAGCCACTCGGCAAGTTTCGACGGCGATCCCACATTGCCGCCAATGGGCATGCGCGTGCGCCTGAAGGCAAGTTTCGACATTTCGGGATTCCCGCCTGCTGCACAGGTCGTATTGCGCGCGCTGAAGAAGTACGGAATGATCCTCGCCGACAACGGCGCGAACTTCTTCATCAGCGGCACCGCCGACGTGCGCTGGGGGCCCTACCAGGACGCGATGGATGCACTCAAGTCGGTGAGCGCGGCGAATTTTGAGGTGGTGAAGATAGGGGAGATTTACTAGCCCTGGTTACTAGCCCTAGCCCTAGCCCAAGCCCTAGCCCTAGCACGCACGAGTCCAAGACCGGGGCCAAGAGCGCTTCGAAGGCTGCGCACGACTAGGGCTCACGACTAGGGCCAGGCACTAGGGCTAACGACTAATCTCCGTGCGCCGCGGTGGCGCGAACAGCCCAACCATGTATCCCAATCTCCGCGCACACATGCCCAGTCCTTCCACCGTCGTGCGCGGGCGGATGGTGACGGCGCCGCCAACCATCCGCGCCGCGCCGAATCCAATGTCGCGAATGACCCACAGCGGCACGCGGCCAATCCCGCGCCCGCCCGCGGCCGGCGGCGAGTAGACCGCCTCGGCCATGCCGCCGCGGTACACGTAGCGCAACGCGTTGGCGAGGCGGACGTGCGTGGGTCGCACGGGATGGGTGACCCCCGCGCGCGCGATGTACGTGACGCGCCCGTATTTCTGGATGAATCGCCTCGAAAAGTCGATGTCCTCACCACCGATGGTGCGATCGCGGCCGACGTGGCCAAGATCGACGCGAAATCCGATGGTGCGAGCCTGCGCCAGCCGGAACGCGAAGTTGCCGCTCAGCGGCACCGGATCGTCGGTGCTGATGAGGCGGTCGCTCGCGCCGAGATCGTAGTGGACCGTCACGCCCGGGAACGGGGGATTGGATCGATCCCCGATCCACGCCGGCACCTCCGCCGGCCACGTCGCCCGAATCGGACCGCCACCGCCGAGCACTTCGGCGCGCGCAAACGCATCGCGATATGCCTGCAGAACCCCCGCGTCGAGCCGCACGTCGTCGTCGAAGAAGATGATCATGTCGCCCCGCGCCTCTGCGAGCGCACAGTTGCGCGCGTGAGCGATGCCGCGCCGTGGTTCGCAGACCACGCGCACTGGCAAACCGCCACCAACCTCTTCGACGACCGATGACGTGTTGTCGGTGCAGGCGTTGTCGACGACGAGGATTTCGACGTCACTCGCGCCATTGAGCTCGCGCCGCAGGTCGCCGAACAGCGCGGGCAGTTCCTCACTGCGGTTGTAGGTGCAGACGGCGATGGTGATCACCTTGCAGCCACCTGCTCGCGCTGGTCGGCAACCGCGCGTTCGAACCCGTCGACCTGATGATCCATTGTCAGGAGCGGTTGCGCGCGCACGATCTGTTCGCGAAGGGCCTGCAGGCCGTCGGCCTGGAACTGCGCGACCAGCGTGGCGATCGCTTCGCTTGCGGTCGCGCGAGTTGCCACCACGCCGAGCCCGTTGTCCTCCACCAGTGACGCAGTGGCGCCTTCCGCGAACGCCAGAATCGGCAGGCCGAGCCCGGCATACTCGAACGTCTTGGCGGGGATCTGCAGCGGCTGGCCTTCGGCAAGCACGACGCCGACGTGACTCGCCTGCAGCGCGCGCAGCGCCTCCACCTGCGACACGGGCGGTTCGACGCTCACCATGTCGGCGAGGTCCAGGCGCGCCACTGCGCGCTGCGGTGATTCGCCGAGCAGGTCGGTCGCATCACCAATGAGGCGGAATCGCAGGGTGTCGGGGCTCACGCGACTCGCGCGGCGCAGCGTTGCGATGGCTTCGAGCAGCGGCACCGGCGACCGATGCCCGTAGAGCGTGCCCGCGTGGGTCATGACCATCGGACCGTCGGCGCGCGGAACGCTCGCGGCGGGCACATCGGCCGGATCGAAGCCGCACGCCACCACGATGGGATGGCGCGCGTACCGCCGCTCGAATTCCTCGGCGACCGGTTCGGTGCAAACGCAGATGCCGGTGGCCTCGCGCATCACGGTCGCTTCCCAGCGCCGGAGGCACGCCTCGCGCGCCGGCACTGCACCGGCGTCATACGGGTTGCCGCTCGCGGGATCGTGAGACCATGCCCACCATGCCAGGTCGGGGAACGTTCGATGCACGCCAAGCGCTGCGAGGTGTGCGGAAAAGAACGGCGATACCGAGATCATCACGTCGGGCCGGTTGTTGCGAACCAGGGCACGCAGCGCGCGACGCGCCGGCATGATCCAGCCGTTGGCGCGGTCGGGGATGTTGCGCATCTCGACCACGCGACGTCGCAAAGGTACCGCGCGCACGGCGGGTGCGGCGGATGCGCCGCCGGCAGCCGACCGCGCGGTGCTCGCTCCTCGCAACGAGTTCTTCCAGCGCGCAAGCCCGGCGACTATGTCGGGCCACGGTTCGACGCGTACTATGTGCAGGCCCGGAATATCGGGCGTCGCCGATGCGTCGATGACGCCCGCCGCCGATGCGGGCACCGTCACCACCGTCACCTCGTGCCCGCGGCGCACCAGCGTCCGGACGAAGCGGTACACCACCTTCCCCGCGATTTCGCTCGACGGGGGGTAGTGCCAGCTTGCGCACAGGATCTTCACGCCAGTGCGAGCGCGGGCCCGGGCATGAACTCGGCCTGGGTGAGTGCGCCGTCGACGAGCACTTCCGCAATGCGTTCACTCGCGCGACCATCGCCGTACACGAAGCGCGGTTGCGACATCGCGTGGTAGCGGGGGCCGCGATCGAACAGCTCAAGCACCGACGCCACGATCACCGGTTCACTGGTGCCCACCAGGCGCACCGAACCGGCTGCCACGCCTTCGGGCCGCTCGGTTACCTCGCGCATCACCAGCACCGGCAGTCCGAGACACGGGCCTTCCTCCTGCACACCGCCGCTGTCGGTGAGCGCCACCGTTGCGCGGAGCATCAGCGTGACAAAGTCGCGGTAGTTGAGCGGCGGCGTCAGCGTGCAACTCGGCACGCTGCCAAGCTCGCGGTGCATGATCTCGCGCACCGACGGATTGGGATGCACGGGAATCACGATCTGGATGTCGGGACGCTGCTCCGCGATGCGACGCAGCGCGGAGCAGATCGCGAGCAGCGGCGCACCATGGTTCTCACGGCGATGCGCGGTGACAAGCAGCAACGGGCGCGCGGGATCTAGTCCCAGCGGCATCGGCGCCGAATCGCGCTCGTCGCGCAAGCCCAGCAATGCGTCGACGACCGTGTTGCCCGTCACGATCACGCGGTCACGCGCCACGCCTTCGCGTCGAAGATTCTCTGCGGCGGCGAGCGTGGGAGCGAAGTGCCAGTCGGCGGTGACACCGGTAATCCGGCGATTCACTTCTTCAGGGAACGGGTGGTAGCGATCGCCCGAACGCAGACCGGCCTCGACGTGCGCGACTTCGATGCGGGCAAGGAAACCCGCCCACGATGCGACGGCGACTGACGCGGTGTCGCCCTGAACGACGATGGTGCCGGGATTGACCTCGCGGAAGAGCCGGTCGAATCCGCTGAACAGCCGGGCCTGGAGTTCAAGCAACGATTGACCGGCAACCATCGCGTCGAGCCAGTGGTCGGGTTCTATCCCGAACACCGTGAGCGTGTCGTCGAGCAACTCCTGATGCTGGCCGGTATGACAGATGACCACGTCTCGCCCGCCGCGGCGGCGCAAGGCGGCCACGACGGGCGCAAGCTTCACCGCCTCGGGCCGGGTCCCGATAACGACAAGGATGGGGCCGGTGCGCGCTGGCTGGGGATCAGTCACCGTGATCACGTTCTCCGGGGCACGCCAGTTGCGTGCCAGCAATGCGGAAACCTGAACCTCGAAGATAACTTGCACTCGATGTCGCCCCGGATCTGTATCATCACCGCAGCGCACTCATTGTCGCCCGCCGAGCGGCATGGGGGCGTCACCTACACGTCCACGATCGTCGAGGCGCTGCGCCTGGCGGGCGCCGACGTGGAAGTGGTGTGGTATCGCGACGACCCCGCGGCCCAGCGCGTTACGCATCACGCCGGCGACACGCCGGTGCACGAAGTGCCGCTGCGGTGGGTACCGTGGATTTCGCTGCTGTTTCCCAACCTCTGCGAGGGATGGCAGCTCGCGAGCGCCGTGCGACGAATTGAACGCGGGAACCCGTTCGACGTGATCGAGGGGCCCAACAACAGCGGCATCTGCTGGGCGCTCGCGCTGCGCTGCCGCAGCCGGTTCTGGCTCCGAATGCACACGTCCAAGGAGCATGGCGGCTCGTATGCCGTGGCGCGCGCGCCCTGGCGGATGCGGTTTCGCGGCTGGCTCGACGGCGTGACAGCGCGGATGGCCGCTCACCGCATCACGCATTCCGACTATCATGCGGCTACCGTGCGCGGGGAGTACCGGCTGGGCCGGCGTCCCATCGCGGTGGTACCGCACGCGACGCGGGAGCCGAACCGGCACGGGGATCCAGTAGCGAATGCGACGGGCGCGGCGATCGGCGTACTTTGCCCCCGCAAGGCGACCGACGTGCTCCTCGATGCCTTCGCCGACGTCCATCGCACGAATCCTGCAGCACGCTTCACGCTCATTGGTGAGGACCAGGGGACGGGCGGCGAATCGTATGCGGATTCGCTCCGGCGGCGGCATCCGGAGGCCGTGGCGTCAGTGGAATTTGCCGGCATCGTGTCGGACGCCGAGATGGACGCGCGATGGCAGCAGATGGGGTACGTGGTTCTCCCGAGCCGGTACGAGAGCTTCGGGCTCGTGGCGATCGAGGCGATGGCGCGTGGCATTCCGGTGCTCGCCACGCGGGCGGGTGCGCTGCCAGAAGTGATCGGGGACGCGGGAATGCTCGTGGAGCCGGAAAATCCCGCGGCACTGCGTGAGGGTATGATTCGACTGATGACCGACAGCGCGCTCCGCGAGGATCTGGGCCGGCGGGGACGCGAGCGCTACCAACAGCGATACGTCCTGCAACGGATGGGCAGCGAATGTCTCGAGGTGTTCATGCGGCGATCGGAGACCGGTAAGTGATCACGATCGCCATCTGTACGTGGAATCGCGCCACGCTGCTCAAGCCGTTGCTCGAGGACCTCGTCAACGAAACGGCGGGGCATCCCGACGTCGAGGTGCTGGTCATCGACAACAACTGCACCGACGACACGCCGGCGCTGCTGGAGTCGTTCCTCACCAGGCTGCCGCTGCGCGCGGTGCGCGAAACGCGCCAAGGGCTGTCTCGCGCGCGGAACCGGGCCATCGCGGAAGCGCGCGGCGACCTGCTGATCTTCATCGACGATGACGTGCGCCTGCAGTCGGGCTGGCTCGACGCGTACCGGCGCGCCTTTGACGATCCCCAGCTCCTCGCCGCGGGCGGGCGCGTCATCCCGGTGTGGCCGCCGCACGTGCCGCGCTGGATCGGCGACCGCAGGATCCCGCCGTTTTCGACCATCGTACCGTTCCACGAACATGGCGACGCACCCAAGGACATCAGCGACCGCGACGCGGTGCCGCCAACGGCGAACGTCGCAGTGCGCATGTCGGTCGTCCGGCAGCTCGACGGATTCCGCGAAGACCTGGGCATCATCGGGCCCGTGCTGCGCGGGTGTGACGACACCGAGTACCTGCATCGCGTGCTCAAGATCAGCGGCGCGATCCGCTACCTCCCCGATGCAGCGGTGACGCATCCGGTCGAGCCGCGCAGGCTCTCGCTGTGGTTCAACCTGCGATACCTGTACGGCGGCGGCGCGAGCCAGGCATCGTTCAATCCTCCTGCGCCGGGCACGCGAACGATCGGCCCGGTCCCGCTCTGGACCATTCGGCGCATCGCGACCGGGCTCGGCGTCGCTCCGCTCGCGCTCATCACCGGCAACCTTCGCCGCTCGGCGAAAGCGCTGGGGGATGTGGCGGTGATGGTTGGGTATGCGAGAGGATTAATGGGGGACGACGGTCATTAGTCGCCTGCCCTGAGCGAGCGTAGCGAGTCGAAGGGTTAGTCGTTAGTCGCTAGTCGTCGCGCGTCGGGCGAGGTGCGGCCGAGCACGCTCCATGTTTCCCGCGCGGTCCCCTGCTCTGTCCACGCCCGATACCAGGCGGCAACGTTGTCGTCGATCGATCCGTGCGACGCCAGCGCGCGCAGTGTTGATGCGAGTGCGCGCCGCCAGTACCACAGCGCCTTGCGCCGCGTGAGCGTCCCCGCGCTACCGCTCACCAACCCGGCACGAACCGCGGCGCGCCCAACGCCAACTGAATAGCGCTTCATGAACGCGCGCGTCGCGCGGTGCGCCGGTATGCGGTGCTCCACCGTAGCGCCGGGCACCCACTGTCCCGCTCCGTGCTTTGCCGTCAGGCGCGCGAGGAATTCCGTTTCGTCGCCGACGATGCCACCGCGGCCGTAGTAGCTCAACCGGGGATCAAATCGCGCGTCGCCGAGGCTCGCGCTCCGGAGGCACATGTTGGCGCCCCACGGACCGCGCCCGGGCGAGAGCACCTGCGGCGTGGGACCGAGGTTCAGTCCGGAGAAGACACTGGGTGCGACGCGGGCGACGGCAAGAGCAAAGTCGGTGGGCGCGAAGTCGAACACCGGAACGATGGGACCGCCAAAGAACGGGGTGCGCTGAAAGCGCGCCGCCGCATCGGCGTAGGCATCGAGCGTTCCGGGACGCGCGTTGATGTCGTCGTCAAGAAACAGCGTAAGCTCGCCGCGCTCCTGTTCAAGCGCGTGATTGCGCGCGTTGGAAAGGCCGAGCACCGGGGCAAACGAGTAGCGGAACGGCCGGGTGAAGCGCGCGGCCCAGCGGTCGGCGACGGCGCGCGTGTCGTCGGTGGAATGATTGTCGACCACCAGCACGTCGAACGTCGTGCGCTCCGCCTGCCAATTGGCCGCAATGGACTCCAGGGTGCGATCGAGATCGGCGGCACGATTGTGCGTGCAGATCACCAGCGTGAAATCCATCACGTCGCGCTCCGGGCGTCGCGGCAGCCGCGAGCGTAACCCATCATCACGGCAACCTGGCCGGCCGCCACGGCGGCGGCGCGCGACCGCGCCGTAAGCGCACACCCCGCGGCGCGTGCAGCCGACGACGCGATGCGACGCAGCACCCAGCGTGGGACGCCCAGCAGCGACGGCGTGCCCACGGCGGGGCCGTCGTACCGCGCCTGCGCAATGCCACCGCGATACAGGTCGCGAAGGTTGAGGCGCAACGACAGGCGGCGTGGATCGATCGGATGATCAACCGCGGCATCGGGGAAATACATCACGCGCTTGCCGGTTCGCAGCAGGCGCTGCAGGAATTCCACGTCTTCGCCATAGATCGTGCGACCGCCGCCGTGCCCCAGGTCTTCGCGGAAGCCGCCAAGCTCGCGCAGCACCGTCGCGCGCACACCGATGTTGGCAGTGACCGGCGCGTGGTACACGTCGTCAATGACGCGAGGCATGTCACCAAGCTCCACGGCGGGCACCATGGTGGCGAACGGCGGCATGTCGCTCCCGCGCGCCCAGCGCGGCACGCGCGCAGGCCAGACCGCCTTGATCCGGCCGCCGGCCGCGTCGATGGTGGCGTCGGCAAAGGCGCGGCGGTACGCGGCCAGCCATCCCTGCTGCAGCCGCACGTCATCGTCGACGAACACGATCACGTCGCCGTGGGCGTCACGCATGGCGCGGTTGCGCGCGAACGCGATCCCTTGCCGCGGTTCGACAACGCGGCGCACCGGAAGCCTGTCGGCGAACGAATCAACGACGCTCGCCGTGTCGTCGGCGCTGTTGTTGTCGACAATGAGCACGTCGAGCGCGCCACCGTCGTGCTCGCGCACGACGTCCTCGAGGAGAAGGCGAAGGAGCGGGGCGCGGTTGAAGGTGCAGATGGCGATGGCGATGGTCGGCGGGCGGACCATACCAGGCTCGAGGCTCGAGGCTCGAGGCCCGAGGCCGCGCGACGCCGCCTGATCTCCTCCGCCAGCCCGGGTCACTGTCCGATTTGCTCCGCGCGTTGGATGACATGGCAGTCTAACGACCCAAGCCTCAAGCCTCGAGCCTCGAGCCTCGAGCCTTCCCGCTGGCACTAGTATTGCTCCCCACCCCTTCCTAGCTTCCGCCAAACACGGCCTTTCATGGGATTTCGATGACTGTGGCAAGCAATTTTCCCGTGTCTGACGGGGTCAAGCGCGGGATGCTGCAACGGTCGCTGCTCGCAACGATCGTGCGGGACGTGTGGTCGTCCCGCGAGCTGCTGCACCAGCTGGTCCAGCGCGACCTCCGGCTCCGGTACCGCCAGGCCGTCATGGGATTCGGCTGGGCGATCTTCATGCCCATCCTGACCGTTGGCGCCGGCCTTGTCATTCGCGCCGCCGTCACCCAGAACGGGATCGGCGGAGGCGTCGCCTCGATCGGCAGCATGGCCCTCAAGGCGTGGGCGTGGACCTTCTTCGCCGGCGCGATGAACTTCGCGACCATGAGCCTGCTCTCCAACGTGAGCCTGGTCACCAAGATCTACTTCCCGCGCGAGGTGTTGCCGCTCGCGTCGATCGCCACGCAGTGCGTCGACTCGCTGATTGGCCTCACGCTGATCCTGCTGGTCGGCATTGTCACCCCGGTGATGGCGTTCCAGTGGTCGCTGCAGGCACTCTGGCTGCTGCCGATGATCCTGCTGCTGGTGGGATTCACCACCGGGCTGGCACTCGTTTTCGCCTGCGCCAACCTGTTCTTCCGCGACGTGAAATACATCCTGCAGGTGCTGCTCACCTTCGGCATCTTCTCGACGCCGGTGTTCTTCGAGCCGTCGGCCTACTCACCGCGCGTGGCGTGGCTCATCATGGCGAATCCCATCTCGCCGATGATGGAGGGCCTGAGCGTGAGCCTGGGCCGCGGCATGTCGCTGCTGAGCACGGTGGTTGAGCAAGGTCCGCACGGTCCGGTGACCATCTGGTCGCCGGGGTACTTCGCGTACGCCGTGGCGGTCACGATCATCGCCATCGTCGTGGGCATGACGGCCTTCCGGCGCACCGCGACAATGTTTGCGGAGTATTCGTAAGCGATGTCGGGCAACATCGTCTTTGACCACGTGTGGAAGCGGTTCCATCGCGGACCGGCCCACGATTCGCTGCGCGACCTGATCCCCGCGCTGGTGCGACGCGCCCGCCCCGAAGGCACCGAGGCGCCGTCGCGTGCCGGCGACTTCTGGGCGGTGCGCGACGTGTCCTTCGAAGTGCAGCCCGGCCAGGCCCTCGGCATCATCGGCGGCAATGGCGCGGGCAAGTCGACCATTCTCAAGTTGCTGACCAAGGTGCTCACGCCCAACCGCGGCGTCGCGCAGATCAACGGTCGCGTCGGAGCACTGATCGAGGTCTCGGCCGGCTTTCATGGCGACCTCACGGGCCGCGAGAATGTCTTCCTGCAGGGCGCCATCATGGGCATGCCGCAGAAGCTCATTCGCGAGAAGTTCGACGAGATCGTGGAGTTTTCGGGCATCGCGCCATTCATCGACACGCCCGTGAAGCGCTACAGCAGCGGCATGAACGCGCGCCTGGGGTTCGCGATCGCGATCCATCTGGAGCCCGAAGCGCTGATCATCGACGAAGTGCTGTCGGTGGGCGACGCGGAGTTCCAGGGCCGCGCCTTTGAGCGCGTGCGGAAGCTCGTGAAGCAGGACGTCCCGGTGGTGCTCGTGTCGCATCAGCTCGATCGCGTGATGGAGCTGTGCACCGATTGCATCCTGCTCAAGCAGGGCGAAGTGGCGTTCCACGGATCGGCCAAGGAAGCCGTGCACCGGTACATGCACGGGACCTCGCAGGTGGAGCCATCGCGCAACGGAAACCCCACGGGCATCACGCTCCGCCAGCTTACGCGCAACGACGCCGAGACCGTGCGATCGGGCAGCATGTGCCAGTTCCGGCTGGAAGGCGAGATGATTGAATTCGTGCCCGACACCGACCTGGTAGTGGGCATCGCGCTGTATGACGCCACCACCAACCAGCAACTGTTCGTCTGCGACCTGCGCCACTTCGATTCGCATCCCACGAGCGTGGGCGAGTTCGTCGCCAATTTTGAACTGCAGGCCAATGTCGCACCGGGATTCTTCCGTCTCGAGGCGTTTCTCTTCGACGTGAAGAACGCCCGTGTGCTGGGTGAAAGCCCGGCGGCGCTGTTTGAGGTCTCGCCCGGCACGCCGTTCATCGGATCGCACCAGCTCAATATCCGGCGCGCGTGATGTCGGCGCCGCCCCTTTCCGCGCCGGCACAGCGTGAACGCGCGCCCGGCCGCGCGACGCGCTCGCTGCGCATTGCTCACGTCGCAGCCTCATACGCACCGTGCATCGGCGGCTCCGAGCGCATGCTGCAGCAGGTGTCCGAGCGCCTGGTGCAACGCGGTCACCGGGTCACCGTGCTCACATTTGATTGCGCCAGCCTGCGCGACCAGGACGGTGAGCACCGGGCCGGGCTTCCCGCGCAGGAAGACATCAACGGCGTGACCGTGCGGCGGCTCGACCCGCGTCACGGCTGGTTGCAGCGCCTGCATCGCGCGTGGATCCGGCTACCCGGAGGCTGGAAGAGCGCGCGCTGGCTGCTCGGTCCCGACGCCGACTACTGGCTGGGCAGCCCCAGCGGCATCCGGATGCTCAGGCCGTTGCTCCGGATGGATCTCGACGTGATCACCTCGCTCAACTGGTACTGGGGCATCGCGTACTGGGCGGGAGTCGCCGCGCGTCTGCGCGGCGTACCCCACGTGGCCATTCCCGTGCTGCACACCGAGATGGACTGGGCCAACCGTCCGATTCACGGACGCATCTACCGCTCGACCGCGGCCAGCATCGTGCTCACCGACGCCGAGCGCGAGTTCGTGGAGGCGCACGGCGGGCCGGCAGTCACCGTCGCCGGCGCGGGCGCCGATCCCGCGCGTTTCGAGCATCGCGACGGCGCGTCGCTGCGCGCCCGGATCGGCGCAGGCAACCGGCCCATCGTGGCATTCGTTGGCGGGCAGAGCGCGCCCAAGGGCGTGCCGACGCTGATCGATGCCATGCAACTGGTCTGGCGAACGCGACCGGACGCCATGCTGCTGCTCGCGGGACCAGTATCGCGGCGCGACGCGGCGACCGCCGCGCGCCTGCAGGCGCTTGCCCCGGAAGAGCGCGCGCGCGTCGCGATGCTCGACGATTTCGCCGACACCGAGGGGCCGTCCATCCTCGACGCGTGTGACGTCCTTGCGCTGCCGTCGATCGAGGATTCCTTTGGCATGGTGATGATCGAAGCCTGGATGTGCGGAAAGCCGGTGATCGGCGCCGACATTCCGTCGACGCGCTGCATTGTCGAGCACGGCGTCGACGGCTTGCTGGTGCAGCCGTTTGACGCCCACGACCTCGCCGGCGCGATTGAGCGATTGCTGGCCAACCCGCTGGAACGGCGCGAGTTCGGCGAGCGCGGCCGCGCCAAGGCGCATGCGCGCTACACCTGGGATCGCGTGACCGACGCATGGGAAGCGACGCTGCTGCAGGCTGTGGCACACCCGTGAAGATCCTCGTTCTCGGCGGCTCCGGCATGCTGGGCCACAAGCTGTGGCAGGAGTCTTCGCGCCGCTTCGACACGTGGGTCACCTTTCGAAAGATGCCGGCGGTCGCGTCGCAACTGGATGCGTTCAACCCGGCGCGGGTGATCGAGGGCATTTCGGCGGAGGACTTCGACAGCACTGCCGCAGCGATCCAGCGTATTCGCCCCGACGCGGTGATCAACTGCATCGGGATCATCAAGCAGGACGCGGCGGCCAAGAACGCGGTGAGGAGCATCACCGTGAATTCGCTGTATCCGCATCGTGTCGCCGAGGTGTGCGGCGGTGTGGGCGCGCGCATGATCCACGTCAGCACGGACTGCGTGTTCACCGGACAGAAGGGCCATTACACCGAGGACGACGCTCCCGACGCCGCGGACATCTACGGGCGCTCCAAGCTGCTGGGCGAGACGACGGAACCGGGCGCCGTCACGCTTCGGACGTCGATCATCGGGCACGAGCTGTCGGGGCACCGCAGCCTGGTGGACTGGTTCCTTTCGCAGGAAGGGAAGCAGATCCGCGGCTTCAAGCGCGCCATCTTCAGCGGCTTCCCGACGCGGGTATTTGCGGGGATCGTGCTCGACGTGATCGAGCACCACCCGGCGCTGGCCGGTCTCTGGCATGTGTCGGCCGACCCGATCTCCAAGTACGACCTGCTGATGCTGGTCCGGGAGGCCTATGGCGCGCAGATTGCTATCGAACCGGACCTGGACTTTTTCTGCGACCGCAGCCTCGACAGCTCGCGGTTCCGGCAGGCAACGGGCATTGTGCCCCCGCCGTGGCCGGAAATGATTCGCCAGATGCACGACGATCCGACACCTTACGACCAACTGAAGAGATCACATGCTACGCGATAAGCGAGTGGTTGTCACCGGCGGCACGGGCTCACTGGGCAAGGTCCTGGTACGCCGGCTCCTGAGCGGCGAGATGGGCCTGCCGCGCCAGATTGCGGTCTTCTCCCGTGACGAGGCGAAGCAGCACTACATGCGCCTCGCGTTCCAGCGGAAGCTGGCCGCCACCGATGAGATCATCTACCGCAACTTCGAGCAGCTGCTCCAGTTCCGGATTGGTGACGTGCGCGACATCCACAGCGTGGCAACGACGCTGCGCGACGCCGACGTGGTGTTCAACGCCGCCGCGCTCAAGCAGGTGCCGTCGTGCGAGTACTTCCCGTACGAGGCCGTGCAGACGAACGTGATTGGCGTCGAGAACATCATCCGCGCCATCCGTGAGCACAAATTGCCGGTGGACACGGTGGTGGGCGTGTCGACGGACAAGGCATGCAAGCCGGTGAACGTGATGGGCATGACCAAGGCGCTGCAGGAACGGCTCTTCATCCGCGCCAATCTCGACAACGAGAAGACGCGCTTCATCTGCGTGCGCTACGGCAACGTGCTCGCGTCGCGCGGGTCGGTCATCCCGCACTTCCATGAACAGATCAAGAACGGTGGCCCGGTCACCATCACGACCACCGACATGACGCGCTTCCTGCTGAGCCTCGAGCAGGCGGTCGACACCATCTTTGCGGCCCTCAAGGGGGGCGAGCGCGGCGAGACCTACATCCCGCGGGTGCCCTCGGCCAAGGTGACCGACGTGGCGTCGGTGCTGATTGGCGACCGGAAGATCGAGACCAAGGTCACCGGCATCCGCCCCGGCGAGAAGATCCACGAAATCCTGGTGTCGGAAGAAGAGGGCTACCGCACGTACGAGCGCGGCGACTACTACTACATCCAGCCCATGCTCCCGGAGCTGGTCACGGTCCCGGCGCGCGGCAAGCCGCTCGCCAAGGAATACAGCTCCGCCGACAACGTGATGCCGACGGAAGGCGTGGCGGCACTGCTCACGAAGAACAAGTTGCTGGTGGGCGATCGCTTCGTGTACGAAGAAGACATGCTCGCATGAAGATCATGACCGTGCTGGGGACGCGGCCAGAGATCATCCGGCTGAGCCGCGTCATCGAAAAGCTCGATCGGCTGGCGGACAAGCACATCCTCGTGCACACCGGCCAGAACTTCGACCCGGCACTGAGCGACATCTTCTTTGAGCAGTTGCGCGTCCGCGCCCCCGATCACTACCTGGGCGCGCGCGGCGAGAACTTTGGCGACCAGATCGCGCAGATCCTTGCGCTGTCGACCAGGCTGCTCCTCCAGGAACGCCCCGACCGACTGCTGATCCTCGGCGACACCAACAGCGCGCTGGTGGCGATTGTCGCGAAGCGGATGGGCATTCCGGTGTATCACATGGAGGCGGGCAACCGTTGCTACGACGATCGCGTGCCGGAAGAGGTGAACCGGCGCATCATCGATCACAGCAGCGACGTGCTGATGCCGTACACCGAGCGCAGCCGCATGAACCTGTTGCGCGAGGGTTTTGCGGGGCAGCGCGTCTTCGTGACGGGCAATCCCATCAACGAAGTGCTGCTGCACTATGAGCGCGAGATTGATGCGTCGGACATCTTCGGGAAGGTCGATGTCACAAAAGGCAAGTATTTCCTCGTGACGATGCACCGCCAGGAAAATGTCGACGACGAGGTACGGCTGCGCGGATTCCTGGATGGCTTCGATCGCCTCGTGCGCGACTACGACATGCCCATCATCTGCAGCACGCATCCGCGGACGCGCGCGAGATTTGAAGGCTTTGGCATTGATTCCAGGGTGAGCGGCAAGATTCGCTTCCACGAGCCGTTTGGCCTGTTCGACTTCGTGGCACTGGAGAAGAACGCGTTCTGCGTGCTCAGCGATTCAGGGACCGTACAGGAAGAGTGCTGCATCTTCAAGGTGGCCAACGTGACGATCCGCGATGTCACCGAGCGCCCCGAGACGGTGGAGTGCGGCAGCAACATGCTGAGTGGCGGCGATCCGGCAACGATGATGCGCTGCGTGAAGACGGTGCTCGACAACAAGGCCACGTGGTACGTGCCGCCCGAATACACGGTGGCCAACGTGAGCAACACGGTGGCCAGGCTCGTGCTGGGGTATCGCTGACAAGGTCCGACAACCTGCGGTTATCCATACCAACCGCGGACTCATGACGGCAATGGCGCGCGCGTGCGCCGGGCAGCGCCGCCGCGCCGGACAATCCTTTCGTAGAAGTCGACGACTCGCGGCCGGATGGTGGCGCGATCTCCAATGCGACGGACCAATGCAAGGTTCGCGTCGGCTGCGGCATCCACCATGGCATCGTCCGACATCCCGCGCACCAGCGCATCGGCGATCTCGTGCGGATACAGGTTACGCGCGAACAGCACGTTCTCCTCGTTCCGGACCAGTGGCACCAGCGTTTCGACGGGCGAAACGATTGGAAATGTGCGCGACGCCATCGCCTCGAGCATCGTATTCGGCACGCCATCGATGAGCGACGGCGCGAGCATGACTCGCGACTCGGTCATCAGCTCGAGCGTGCGTTCTCGCGGTAGTCTCGCGGCGGTGTGACACACCTTCTTGATACGCTCCGGCAGGTGCATGAAGCGCACCTCCATGTCGGGCGACATCGCCGTGAGGTACATCTCGCACGCCGGCATCCGGTCCCATGCCAGCTTCAAGGCTTCGAACACCGGCAGTGCCTTTGACGGCGGGCATTCATAGGCCTTGGGCCATAGGACGGTGCGCCGCCGGGACGGTGGCTCGCGCCCTGCCGCCAGCATCCTGTCAACGTCAATGCCCCCGGTGCCCGGAACAACGCCCAGCGGCGATACACGATCGTCGCTGAGCCCCAGCTTCGCCGCATATTCGTAATTCTGACGGTTGTCGGCGATGAGCTGGTCGCAGGTGGCAAAGATTGCCTGCAGCTTGGCACGATAATCGGCCATATGCTGGCGCCACACGAGTTCCGGCCCGCCACGCACCTGCGCCACCCAGGTCCCGATTGATTCAAGGCCGCCGCGCCGGCGCGCGTTCATGTAGACGTATGCCGCCGGTTCGAGGCCAAGGGTGTGAATGATGTCCGGCCTCCAGCTCTGGATGACACGAGCGAGCCATGCCTCCTCGGGTGGGGCTGAAGCCCGATGTAGCGCGTGACGCATGAGCGAGACACCGAACTTGATCGCGCCCTGGGGATACAGGCTTCGCCGCGTTTCGGAATCGAGCCGTGTTGTCCTGTAGCGCGAGACATATGTCCGTACGGGCCAGTCATCCCTCGGCGGATCGCTCTCCTGCACTGCAAAAAAACGAATGTTGAATCGCGCTCCATCGAGCAAGCTGATCCAGGAATCTGTGTGCGAGCTAGCCTGGCCGATGAACAGGATTCGCGGCCGGCCGGGATACTCGTCGCGATCGAACTGCGGGTTCACACACCGCCCCGAGGACTCGACGCGTCCATGGCGTCGCGGCACCAGAGTTCAAGCATCATCAACAACCATGGTTCGACCCAGCTCCGCCGGCCGGCGCGGAAATCCGAATGAATGGTCGCGACCTCGCTCCAGTCCAGCAGGCCCCGCCCCCGGATCCGGGATTCCGACAGCGTGTCCCCCAGGACGTCGGCCATCGGGCCCTGGAGCCACGAGTCAAATGGCATCTGGAAGCCCCGCTTCGGCTGATTGTCGAAGTCGGGGGGCAACAGTGGCTTGGCTGCATCGATCAGGATTCGCTTGACACCGGTCGCGCGGTACGTCGCACCGGCTGCGACATCACGCTTCCGAATGTCTCCGACCTTCGTGCTGTCAGGCAAGGACAGTGCGATGTCGGCGATGACGGGATCGATGAAGGGAACGCGGACCTCGAGTGAATGTGACATCGACACCGCGTCGATGTCCCGCAGCAACTGGTTCGTGGTGTAGCCGCGCTGGCACAGGCCAGTCACGCGCTCGATGGCGGAGCCGTGGGCCAGCTCGTCGATGGGATGCAGATCGTAATGTGGCGAACGGCCCGCCTCAGCCGCACGCCTGACGTCGGGCGCGAGGACCCGCGCTGCACCAGTCGTTCCGTAGATGCGATACTGGTTGGCGTACTCGGTCAGGAAGTCGCCTTGACTGCGTGCGGCAGCGATCCGCCAGTGCCCGCGTGCAGAAGGATCGAGCGCTCGCGCGTCGAACATCGGTTGCCGCGCCGCGGCGGCCAAGAGCGAGCGCGCCGTCGATTTCGCCGGCGTTGCGCGTTGCTGGTGCTCCCACAGCGCCATGTTCATGTACCAGGGATACCCCGCAAAGAACTCATCCCCGCCCGTACCCGAGATTGCGACCGTGACCGACTGGCGAGCCGCGAGCGAGACGAAGTAGGCATTGACTCCATCCACCGACGGTTGATCGAGCCCCGCCACGATGTGTTCAATGCGATCGCGTACGTCGGTGCCACGCACCCGGACCGTCGTGTGATCGGTGCCCAGAAAGGCCGCGGTGCGTTGGGCCTCGTCACTCTCGTCGATCGCGCTACCTTCGGCATCGAAACCCACCGAGAATGTCTTGATCCGATGCCCGGCGCTCTGCGCCATGAGCCCAACCAGGAACGATGAATCGACGCCACCACTCAGAAACGCACCTACCGGCACGTCCGCCACCAGTTGAAGGCGAACCGATTCGGCCAACTCTGCGGCAACCACCTGCACTTGTTCGGCGTACGGCAGAGCGCGAAGCTCGGTTCGGCGGTCAGTCCCCATGGACCAGTACCGTTCAATGGTCTCGCGACCATTCTCGACGATCATCCGATGTCCCGGCAGCAACATGTTCACGCCCCGCAGCATGGTCCGCGGCTGCGTCACCGACCCGTAGGTGAGCAGCAAGCGGAGTGCGACGAGGTCGATCTCAGGGCTGACGAGTCTGCTCGCGAGGAGCGCCTTCATTTCGGATGCGAATACCAGGCGGCCGCCGGCCTGGGCGAACAGCAGCGGCTTGATGCCGAAGTGGTCACGCGCGAGTAGCAGCCGCTCGCGACCCGGCCCGCGGCGTCTGTCGTAGACTGCCAGGGCGAACATCCCGCGAAGGCGAGTGAGGAACCCGTCGCCGTAATGTTCGTACATGCGCAGCACGACCTCAGTGTCGGATGCCGAGGTGAAGACATGGCCCTGCGCCTCGAGCTGCTGGCGTTCGGAGCGGAAGTTGTACAGTTCGCCGTTATACACGATCAGCACCGAGCCGTCTGCGTTCGCCATCGGCTGGTGTCCGGCCGGTGAGACATCGATGATCGCAAGCCGGGTTGCGCCGAGCGCGGTGGTCGCATCGTGGTACACACCGCGGTCATCAGGGCCGCGATGATGGAGCGCTGCGACCATCGCGTTGATCACATCGGGCTCGACACCTCCCCAGACGCCGGCGATTCCGCACATCAGGACATGCCCCGATCCGTAGCGCGGAACCACTCCACGAACTTGGGGATTCCCGCCGCGACCTGCGTCTGCGGATTGTAGCCCAGCAGGCGGCGCGCCTTCGAAATATCGGCTACGGTCCGGCGCACATCGGCGGGTTTTGGCGGGAACCATTCTATAGCAGCCGGCCGGCCGAGCGATTCCTCGAGCAGCGTGATCAGGTGACGCAGCTCGACCACGCACGATTCGCCGAGGTTGAACACTTCGTACCGGCTCTGGTTGTAGCCGACGGCGCAACGGATGCCAGCGACGATATCATCGATGAACGTGAAATCCCGCTGCGCGGTGCCGTCGCCAAACACCGGAACAGGCTGTCCGGCGTCGATGAGCGTGGCAAACTTGCTGACGACGAGGTCGGGTCGCTGACGCGGGCCGTATACCGTGAAGAAGCGCAAACAGATCGCGCGCATGTCGTGCAGGTGCGCGTAGGCATGGCACAGGAGCTCGCCGGCCGCCTTGGTGGCCGCGTACGGCGAGATAGGCGCACAGACGGGGTCGTTCTCGCTGAACGGGAGCTTGGTATTGGCGCCGTACACTGACGAGGAAGAGCCGAAGATGAACTGGCCGACACCGCGAAGGCGCGCGAGTTCGAGCAGGTTCAGCGTGCCGTCAACGTTGGTCGCGGCATACAGTCTCGGCGACGCGATCGAGGGCTCGACGCCGCCGCGCGCGGCCAGGTGGACAATGCAGTCAGGCGTCCCGCTGCCAATGGCGCGGTCGAGCGCGTCGAAATCGCGGATATCGGCTTCGACGAGGCGATAATCGGGATGCGCCAGGCAACGACGGATGTTGGCGCGCTTGATTGCCGGGTCGTAGCCGTCGCTGAAGTGGTCGACCGCGATGACCTGCCAGCCGCCCTCGGCCAGCAGGCGATCGACGAGGTTCGACCCGATGAACCCCGCGGCCCCAGTGACGAGGATTGTCTTCATGACTGCCCCCCCGACTCGCCGCCGCACAACCCGCACCGAATCGAAGGGCTCATTGGCGAACGCTAGCACGCTTATCGAGGCGACGCAAACACACGCGAGTGCGTTGATCCGTGGCAGAAACCAGTAGCTCCAAGCGAAGAGCTGGTGGCGGTGTTATTAATGCACCATGCAACTCGCGTTCGATGTACAGGGATGAAGGAGGCGAACACCATTGGGGGCGGTTTCCAATACGCGTATCGGCTCATCGCAACACGGTACGGCAGGAAACGACGTAGACCAGGACACCGTTGAAACTCGCCGTCCTGTCGTACACCCTCCCGCCATCCACCACATCGCACGGTGCCATCATCCGCCGGTTGCTCGCACCGCTGCCTGCTGATTCCTACATCCTGATCACATCAAACCAGGATCACGGCGCCGACGCAGCCGACGCGCGTGAAGCGCTGCCGGGCCGTCTGTACCAGATGCCACCCCCGTGGGAACTCCAGCGCGGCTGGCGCTTTGGACTGGCCGCGCTACGCCGCCGCATCAACCGCGCGATGGCGATGCCGTTGCGAGCGCGCCAGATCGTGAAGATCCTCCGCCGTGAACGTTGTGATTCGCTGGTGGTCTGCACGGGCGGCGCGGGATTGATCGACTTCCCTGCGTCATGGATTGCCGCGCGATGGCTTCGCATTCCCTACCACGTCTACCTGCTGGATCGCTACGGCGACCTGGTGCGCCACCTCAATGCGCATCCGGTATTGGGCTGGTTCGAGCGGCGCGTGATCCGGGGCGCCACCTCGGTCATTACCCACAACACCTTTCACCAGCGGCAGGTGCGCCAGGAGCTCGGCGTCAACGCCGTTCTTCTCTACAATCCGGTGGATCTCGACACGTATCGTGACGTGCCGCATCATCCGGCCGCGGACGGCCGGTTCCATGTGGTCTACACGGGCGGCATCGGCATGATGAACGCCGACGCGATCCGGCGGCTTGCCGATGCAGCGGAACTCAACGGTGACCCCCGCGTCGTCGTTGACCTGCATACCAACTACGAAGCGGACGCCCGGGCCGCCGGCATCACGGCGTACGTCACATACCACGGTGTTGCGCCGCTCGGCGCCATGCCTCGCCTGCAGCGCGATGCCGACGTGCTGTTTCTTCCGCTCGCGTTCGAGGTCCCCGATCTTTCGATCATCGTGAGTGCCGCGCCCGGGAAGACGGCCGAGTATCTGGCGGCACGCAGGCCCATTCTGGTGCATGTCCCGAAGGGCTCATTCGTGGCGGATTATTTCCGCAGGAACGAGTGCGGGCTGGTGGTGGACGAGCCGGATGTACACGCGCTGGCCGACGCGCTCCAGCGACTCAAGGAAGACGGTGCGCTACGCGAACGCCTTGCGGAGCGGGCATGGGAGTGTGCCGTTCGCGATCACGACCTGGTGAAGAACCGGCAGGTATTTCTTGACCTGGTGCTCAAGCGGAGTTGAGGTCACCACCCCGCTGTTCTTGCCCCCGCTCCTGCCGGATCGTCTCATAATCCTTCGTGATGAATTCCCAATCCATCCGGTACGCCAGCCAGGCGCGCAGCATCCGCGCAAACCACGGCCGCTCGTACAGCCGCACGATCCGTCGCTGACGCTCACGCATGGGCTGCTGGCTGAACAGGTGATACCCGCCGTAGTGTTCGAGCCAGTAGCCATGCCGCTCGGCGAGCTGCTTCATTCCCCGGTGACTGTAGAAGAACACGTGCTGCGCCGCCTCGGGCACGAAATACCACCAGTCCTTCCCCTGCCCGCTGAATAGCTCCGTCGTGGCGAGGAAGTAACGCGGCTGTGTCTCGAGGATGCCGTCGAGAACTCGCTTCGGTTCGGGCAGATGCTCCAGCACCTCGAACGCCGTGATCAGGTCGTACTTGGCCCCGAGCGTACCGGTGAACGCGCCGGCGTACGTGGACGTCGCGTATTCGTCCTGGGTTCTCGCATCGAGCCCGCTGTCGCGCAACAGCCGGCACAGCAGCCCGTCCCCGCCACCAAAATCGAGCGTCGTCCGGATCCTGAGCAGCCGCGCCAGCAGGAGTATGAATGCGTGGTTGCGCAGATTCCGTTGCGCCGATCCCACATCCAGCGGATGCGGCTGCGTTTCGGCATAGGCCTGTGGCAGCCAGTAGGGGACTTCCGTCTCCAGTGAACCGCACCCGGCGCATCGGTAGTAGCTTATCTCGAACTGACCGAGAAGCCGGAGAGAAAACGCCGGCTCCGCGCCGGCACCGCAAAGGCGGCACGGAATTACAGCAGTCGTCATGAACTAACCGTACCGAAGAAGCGAACCCCGCGCAATGCAGAAGATCCCGGTGTACCGGCCGTCCATCGGCGACAAAGAGAAGCAGTACGTGAACGAATGCCTCGACTCGTCGTGGATTTCGTCAAAGGGCGAGTTCATCACACGGTTCGAACACGCCTTCGCCAGCTTCACGGGATCGCAACATGCGCTGACGGTGGCCAACGGCACCGTCGCCCTTCATCTCGCGTTGCTCGGCGCGGGAATCCGACCGGGCGACGAAGTGCTGGTACCCACGCTGACCTACATCGCGTCGGTGAATGCGATCAAGTACTGCGGCGCCGAACCGGTGTTCGTCGATTCTCTGCCCGACACGTGGCAGATGGATCCGGCCGACGTCGAACGCCGGATCACGCCGCGCACCAGCGCAATCCTGGTGGTGCATCTCTATGGACTTCCCGCGCCGCTACCCGAGTTGTTGCGAATCGCCGAGGCGCACGGGCTGGCCGTGCTGGAGGATGCCGCCGAAGCGTTTGGAAGCAGCTGCAAAGGCCGCCACGTGGGGACGTTCGGGATCGCATCGACATTCAGTTTCTTCGGGAACAAGACCATTACCACGGGCGAAGGCGGGATGGTGGTGAGTAACGACGCCGCCACCGACACCCTGATGCGGCGCCTGCGCGGACAGGGGCTTGCAAGCGGCCGCGAGTACTGGCACGACATCATCGGGTTCAACTACCGCATGACCAATATCTGCGCCGCCCTGGGGCTTGCCCAGCTCGAACGCGCGAACGAGCTCATTGCCCGGAAGCGTGCGGTGGCAGAGACGTACCATCGCCACCTCGATGGAGCGCATGTCGCGTTTCAGCGCGAGCCCGCCGGCATGACGAGTTCGTACTGGATGGTGTCCGTGCTGCTGGCCGACGGGTCCACACGAGCCCGGGTGCGGGAACGGCTGCAGGCAAGCGGAGTCGAGACGCGCCCCCTGTTCCCCCCGGTGCACACGATGCCGATGTACCGGCGCGCCGGCGAAGCGTTTCCGGTTGCGGAAAACCTTGCGAGCCGCGGAATCAGCGTGCCAAGTTATCCCGACCTGACACCCGGGCAGATCGAATACATCTGCCGGATCATTCGTACTGAGGCATGAGCCCCATGCGGATTGCGCTGGACGTGACCTGGATGCAGGAAGACAACGCCAACGGCGGTGGCTACCACTATACCTATCACCTGATCCGCACACTCGGCGCACTGGGCACGCACGACATCTTCCCCATCGTTGGCACGTCGCACAACCCATTTGCGAGCGACCCCAACCTTTACACGCGCGTGTGGCATGGCGATGACTACGAATTCCACCAGATCCTGAACCGCGAACGCATTGACCTGCTGCACGCGCCCGTGCAATGGGTTTCGTGCTATCCGCGCTCGATCCCGCTCGTCACCAATATCCACGACCTCCAGCACAAGCACTTCCCGCAATTCTTCTCACAGGCTGAGCTCGCCTTTCGCGACGAGACGTATCCGCGCATCGCGGCGAGGAGTACGCGGATCATCGTGAGTTTCGCTCACGTGAAGGCCGACATCCACCAGTTTCTCGGCGTGGAACTGGACAAGATCGACGTGTGCCCTGTGGGCATCAATCCGCCAAGCCGCGATGCCGACCAGGTGCCGCCTGAGCCGCTGCTGGCGCGGTACGGACTGACGCCGTCAGGCTACTTGTTCTACAGCGCCAATACCTGGCCGCACAAGAACCACGTCACGCTGATCAAGGCACTCCGGTTGCTGCATGAACAGTATGGCAATCCCATGCGGCTCGTCTGCACCGGCGCCAACTCCGGGCCAGCGTACGACGATACGTACGCCGCCATCCGCGAAGCCGTACGGGAGGCAGGGCTGCAGCCGTTCGTCACGTTCACCGGCTACATCCCCGAAGTCGAGAAGAACACGCTGCTCGCCAACGCGGCCGCGGCGGTATTACCGACACTGTACGAAGCGGGTTGCTTCCCGCTCCTCGAAGCCATGGCGCGCGACGTTCCGGTCATCTGTTCCAATGTCACCTCGCTGCCTTCGCAGATCGGCGACGCACGCTTCCTGTTTGACCCGATGGATGCCGCCGCCATCGCCGCGCTCGCCGATCGCATGTTGAATGACCGCGAGTTCCGCGAGGCCAACGTGCGGAACTCAAGCATCCAGGTCAAGGCGCAGAGCTGGAGGGACGTCGTGCCGGCATTCATCCGGACCTACGAGCGCGCGCTGAAGGAATACCGCAAGCCGTCACTGCTGAAGGAAGGACTGGATGGATGGCGGGAAGCCGCGCGGCCTACACTGCGCGGGCGGGCAAGGAATTCGGCATCGCGGATATATCAGCGCCTGAAGCGCTAGGCGCCACTACTTGATGCGACGCGCTGGCGTACCGACATAGGTGCCCGGCTCCACGATGTCGTGCACGACCGTTGCACCGGCGCCGATGGTGACATGCGAGCAGATGTTGACGTAGTCCTTCACCGTGGCACCAACACCCACGAACACGACCTCACCGATCCGGCAGCGCCCGGAAACGGTGGCGTTGGGGCCCACGTGGGAGTGCGCCGCCACCTGCACCTCATGTTCAACAATCGCGCCGGTATTGATGATGCAGTTGTCACCGATCGACGCGAGAGGGCCGACATGCGCCTGATGCGCCACAAACACGCCCACGCCCACGCGCGCCGACGCGCTCACGTAGGCACGGTTGGAGATCACGCTGCGCAGCCGCGAAATGTCGAGTGTCTCGAAGAGCGCTTTTCGCCGAGCATTGTCCCCGAGCGCGCAAATCACGGCACCCACTTCGCCGGGGCAATCCTTCACGACGCGGAAGCCGAGCAGCCCTTCGTCGATCCCTGCGTTGGCGTCGACAAACACAAGCGCGGCGGAAGGGTCGTTGGACAGCGCCACATCGGCGACACTGCGGCTGTGACCACCGCAGCCCAGGAGCGCGAGTGTCTCCGTCATGCCATCACTCCCGGGTGCCAAAGAGATTCGCCTGCACGTCCATCCCGAGATACGGTGTACGCTCCCACAGTGGCTGCGGTGCGGCCATCACCGGCTGCAGATACACCCTGAAGCCCGCCTCGCCCAGAATCGCGAGGATCCGGTGGAGCGACTGGGGCACGCCGACAAACGAGTGGTACTCCACGAAAATATTGCGCACGTTGTGAAGCATGTCGCGGCAATCCTCGATCAGCGCCGTTTCCGCCCCTTCCACATCCAGCTTGAGCATGTCGACCGGCTGGCGGAGGAGATCGCGCAATCGCACGCCCTGAACCCGAATCTCTCTCCAGCCCTCGGGGGCCGGCCCGGTGCGACCGCTGTCGGCGCCTTCGGTATGGAAGGTGAGTTCTTCGTTGGCAACAGACAGGGCCTGGTTGTACAACTCGGCGCGCACGGACTCCACTCGCCCAACATTGACGCGCAGGTACTCGTGAACCGACGGGTCAGCTTCGTACGCGAGAACCCGCGCCCCGGGATACTCGTGCAGGAAATAGAGTACGCTGACGCCAATGTTTGCCCCTCCATCGATGATCAGCGGCGTCGGGCTCGAAGCGTGAAATTTGTACAGCTGCCGTTCGAACACGTCCTTCGCTATCGCCGCGAGCGAGGGTCCGTCCGGAAAATCCAGCACGAATCCGTTGAGCGTTACCTGGCCGCGCTGGTAGCGACGCATGGCAAGAAGCTCTTCGAAGGGATCGCGAGACGGCGCAGGCACATCGGCGCGTCGACGCCGCAACCATCGTCCAAGCGTCGCCTTCATGTGCCAGCCAGCATACGACGGTACGCGTCCAGCACCTGCGGCCGCACCACGTCACTACTCAGGCGCGTCCGGGCAATCGCAGCGTTGCGGTCTGCGGCGGCGTTCACCAGGGCATCGTCCGTGAGCGCGCGCGTGAGCGCCGCCGCGACATCCACGGGATCGTTGGGGTCCACCAGCAGCGCCGATTCGCCGCACGTGACCCATTCATCCGCGCAACTGGTGGAGGACTGAACGGGGAATGCACCCATCAGCATTGCCTCGAGCATGGTATTCGGCGCACCATCACTGATGCTCAAGCCCATCGACACGCGCGCTCGCGCCTGCAGCCCGAGCAGGTCGCGGTGCGCCATGACCGGCGGTGTCTCGATGATGAGGCCGGTCTGCCGCGCCAGCAGCTCGGCGGCCACCTTCACGGGTTCCGACGCGAGGTAGATGATGATGCGATAGCCCTTGAGAGCGTCCGCGCAGAGTTCGATGGCGCGCAGCCCCACCAGCGCACGCCCGAAAATGCTCTGATAGCCCTTGAGCAACACCACGCGGCGGCTCGATGGCGGCTCGTGCACGCGAAGCCGGTTCGCGTCATCAAGATCCAAGCCACCGCCTGCCGGCAGCACCGGGAACGCTTTCCCGGCAAAGCCGTGTGACCGCGCGAGATCGACGTCGCGCACGCAATCGGTAGCGATCCAGTCGCACGCGCCCAGCACCGCGGCCACCCGCTCGCGGTGCGCTTCGAGACGGCCAAAGAGATAGATGTCGTTGCCCCAGATGCTCTGGAGCCAGACCGGAAATTCGCTGCCCAGATGGCGACGCGCTTCCAGCGTCAGGTATCCGGCGCCCTGGATCTCCATTGACTGCACCACATCGGGCTTCAGCTTGTTAATGATCCGGCTCAGACGCCATGCACGATCCATCCAGTCGCGGTGCACTCGCTGCACCAGCCGCTCCGCGCGCCAGTGCCAGCGACGGAGCGGCAGCGGCGACGACGTCACGGGGAAGAACCGGTGCTGATAGCGAATGGAGCCATCATCGCCTGCGGCGGAGGGCACCTGCATGTCGTACACAGTGATGTCGCGAATGTCCGGATGCAGCCCCAGTTCACTCTCAACGGGAAAGAGGTGAATGTCGGCATTGAGAGCCGGAAGTTGAGCCAGCCAACGCGCCGTGTGAACGCTGTTGGCCTTGGCCACGAACAGGATCCGCATCAGGGGCGCGTTGCCGCTGCCGTCAAACTCCCGCCTGCACGGCCCAGGCCAGGTACTCGCGCAACCCATCCTCGATTCCCACCGATGGGGCAAAGCCAAACGCCTGCCGGGCGGCGGTGATGTCGGCGCGGCTGTCGCGCACGTCACCGGGCCGCGGTGGTCCGTATTCGATACTGCCCGGACGCCCCGACAATGACAGGATGAGCTGCGCAAGCCGATTGATGGACACCTGTGTTCCCGACGCGATGTTGAACGCGCCAACCGCACCCCTGGTCGTGCCCGCCAGAATGTTGGCCTGCACGACATCGGCGACGTTCACAAGGTCGCGCGTCTGTTCACCGTCACCGAAAATCAGCAGCGGCTTGCCGGCGAGGAGACGGTGCACAAAGATCGGGATCACGTTGCCGTAGGCGTCGTATCGCTGGTTCACGCCGTACACATTGAAATACCGCAGGCACGCGACTTCAAACCCGTACAACTTGCTGTACGCCAGGCACACCTTCTCGGCGCCGAGTTTGCTGGCGCCGTAGGGCGACTCGGGCTCGACCGGATGGTCTTCGCGGATCGGCAAGGTGCGCAGTTCACCGAAGATCCCGGCCGACGACGAAAACACCACCTTGCCCACGCCGTTGTGCCGGGCCGCCTCGAGCACGCGAATGGTGCCCAGGATGTTGATGTCGGCGTCGTCGATGGGATGCTCGATGGAACGAGTGTTGCCGACCGACGCCGCGAGGTGGAAGATGACGTTGGCACCCTTCGCGGCGTCCCCGAGCACAGCGGCGTCGCGAATATCGCCCTGGACAAATCGCACGTCGGGATACGGGGCCAGGTTCGACGCATGTCCGCTGGAGAGATTGTCCAGCACGGTGACACCGATTCCCCGCGCGCGAAGTCCAGCCACGAGGTTCGACCCGATGAATCCCGACCCGCCCGTCACGAGTGCCCGCATCATCGATCCCCACTCATCGCCAGCTCCTTGCCGGATGGCGCGGGCGCGTACCCGATCGCCCGCAGGAAGTCCCGTTGCACCGCGTCGATGGCGTGCGCCTTCTCCGCCTGTCGGCGGGCGGCCGCGCCCAGCGAGGCCCGCAACGCGCCGTCGTCCATCAGGCGGGACATCGCCGTGGCCAGTGCACGCGGATCGAGCTCGTCGACAATCACGCCGCACTGGTGCTCACGAAAGTACCATGCCAGGAACGAATCGCGCGGCGCGTGCGCCAGGATTGGCCGCCCGCTGGCAAGATATTCCGACAGCTTGGTGGGACAGGATGTCTTGATGATCTCCGGAAACGGCGATTCAAACGCCAGCGGGAGAAACAGCATGTCGGCTTCCTGCTGGATCGCCGCCATCGCGCTCAGCGGCTGGTGCGGGTGCACGACGACCGGTCCGCTGATGCCGTGCTTGGCGAGGTGATCGGGAGACTGCGCGGTGTAGCAGTGCAGCGTTACGTTCCGGCCGTTGAGCAGCTTCAGGCTTTCGATGAGGTTGCGGAACGCGTCGAAGTGCGCCTCGTAAATCGCCCCCGTGAACACCACCCGCGCGCCGTCTGGGCTGGCACCCTGATTGGCGGGCTCGGGATAATCGGCAAGATCGCACGGGTGCCGGACAATCGTTGCATCGACGCCGTAGCGCTCCTTGATGGCGCGCTGCATGAAATCGTTGAGCACGATCACGCCTGCCGATCCGCGCACGATCCGTCGTTCGGCCCAGCGGGCCAGGCGCGGAAACTTGCCCCACTGGTTGTGGGCCTGCCACTGATACGAATAGAAATCCATCAGGAAAGGGAAGCACGACACCCGCGCCAGCTTGCTGGCGAGGTAGCCGGCGGGGAGGTCGAGGAGGTCAAACCCGCCGCTGCAGACCACCACGGCGTCGCATCCTTCACGCCGCACGATGTCGCGAATGTTGCGCGCGCGCTGGATGATGCCTATGACGATGTTGAGGAGGTTCCGGGCGCGCCAGAATCGCGGCTTGCGCGCGACATACCGCTCGGGCGGTAGCTTGAAGTACGCGCCGGGCAGGTGCGCGGTGTAATCGCCACCGACGTAGGCCGATGCCAGCACTTCGGGATCGTGAAAGTCATGCTTGGAGATGAGCACGTACGCGTCGCGCGGAAGGCCCTGCAGCAGCCGGAAAAGCACCATTTCCAGCACAGTGGGATCCGAAGCTTGGAATTCACGTGACTTGAAGTCGCGGCC
>JADMIO011678428.1_pt1 | contig 117483 bp, 100 predicted proteins | sample 8958161 | NCBI WGS metagenome assembly JADMIO01 (sample SAMN16585339, study PRJNA669376) | soil metagenome | isolation source: Crop rotation soil | place: USA: Cullars Rotation, Alabama | collected 2011
CACCCGAAGGTGAGCCAGTGTGATTACATTTGCGGCCTAACTGTGGCCAGTCCAGTTACGCTGGAGTCACTAGTATTTAGGTGACACTATAGAAGCGGCCGCGACAACTTGTCCACGTGGAATTCTAAGCTTAGGATCCCAATGTGCTGGAAAGTCGCCGATGAGCCGACGGGATCGCTCGATCATGCATCAGCTGAATCGCTTGGCGAACTCTTGAGTGAATTGAACAGGGAAGAAAAAGTGGCCGTGATGGTCGTGACCCATTCCCTGGACCTGGCAAAGCGTATGGGGACGGTGCTCAGGCTGCTGGATGGAAGACTCACGCGGAACGTATGAGAACCGACATGCGCTTGACGTGGAAGTCGTCCCTACCAGCCTTAAACTGAATCGCTATGAACCCCAAACATAAGCTGAGCCGCAGGCAAATGATCAAGGGCACCGTGGCTCTAGGCCTCGGCGCAAGTCTTACCGGTTGCGCCGTGCCTGAATCGGGAGCGGGCAAAAGTCGATCTGCGCGAAACGCAATTCAGACGGAGAACGCTCGCGAAGGAACGACGGACTGGATGCTGACCAACACCCGCATCGATCCAAAGACGAAGTATCGCTGCCCGTGGATCGAAGGTTATTGCTCTCACACGAGCGTCGCGGCCGGACAGGACCTTTCGATTTTTGTCAGCACCAAACCGGCGTCCGATTTTACGATCGAGATTTATCGCATGGGTTATTATGGCGGCCAGGGTGGCCGGCTAGTGAGAGATCTCGGCCCGTTCAAAGGCAAGGCGCAGCCGGAGCCGAAGATCGGCGAGCGACGTCTGCGCGAATGTGAGTGGGAGCCCGCGACGACGATTCGAATTCCGCGTGACTGGGTCAGTGGCGTCTATCTCGGCAAGCTCACGGAGCACACGCAGAACTTCCAGAGCTACGTTATCTTCATCGTTCGTGATTCCCGCAAAGCAGACTTAATCTTCCAGTGCTCCGACACAACCTGGCAGGCCTACAATCGATGGCCCAACCAGTTTGCTTTGTACGACGATGGGAAAAACGAGTGGTACTGGGGACCCGGCGTGGATGTCAGCTTCGACAGGCCGTACGGCAAATACTGCCAAATCCTGAACGCGCCGCTTTCGATTGGATCTGGCGAATGGTTTCTGTGGGAGTTTCCTTTTGCACACTGGCTCGAAGCCAATGGTTACGATGTGACCTACACCTCGTGCCTGGATCTCCATGCGCATCCAAAAAACTTTTTACGGGCCAAAGGATTTATCTCCATCGGCCACGACGAATATTATTCCATCGAAATGTTCGAAAACCTGAGGTCGCTCGTAGCGCAGGGCTTGAACGTCAGCTTTTTTTCCGGCAACACCTGTTGCGGCAGGATCGATCCGCGGCCCTCTGCCACTGGAATCCCCAATAGGATATTCAGCCGCGTGGATGCGTTCGGTCCGCCCGATCCTGCGGATCTCAAACGATTGCCCACGATGGCACTGCTGCCGCACAAGAGCCCATGCTCGAGCGTGCTTGTTGGCGCGCGAAACCTTGCGCCGTACACTGGTGGCGCTGATTGGATCTGCGCTGAACCGGATCACTGGATTTTTGCGGGCAGTGGAATGAAAGCCGGTGATGGAATTCCTGGGCTTGTTGGATGGGAATGGCAGGGAGAACCGGCGGATATTCCTGGGCTTGTCACTGTCGCTTCCGGGAAAACGCAATCAAACCCCGGCGAACTGAACGGCGGCACCTACGCAGCGACACTTTATCCGGGACCGAAACACAACTTCGTTTTCAACGCGTCGACTTGTTGGTGGGGCGACGGTCTTTCCGCGCCGCCCGGGTATGTCCGCCCATCAGTGTATACGTCGCCAAAAGGGCCGGACCCGCGCGCGCAGCAAATCACAAGAAACATTTTGGATCGGATGATCCGAGCTAAAGCGATGTCTCAAACGGTGTGACATTCAGGACACTTCTCATCCGGAGCCTGAGATTTCGTGCCGGCTCGCATGCCGGCACGGTCGCGGGGGCTGCCATTGCCACCGCCGCGCTTGTCGGTGCGCTGGTGGTTGGGGACTCGTTACGAGGGACTCTGCGTGAGAGAGCGCTGCAACGGCTCGGCAGGGTAGACGCGGCTATGGTGACGCCGGACCGCACTTTTTCGCGCGACCTCGCCAAGGTCGCAACCCGTGACGCGAGCGGCATCCGAGCGGCAGCCGTTCTGCAACTTCCGGGCACTGCTTCGAAGCCGGATGGAGCGGGGCGCGCCAATCGCGTCAATATTTTCGGAATCGATAACTCATTCGCACCACAATATAAACCGCTCGCTCACATAACGCCTGGGGGCGTTGTCCTGAATGGGGCGCTTGCATCGCAGCTTCAGTGCGTAGCGGGCGACACGGTTGTTCTGCGCGTCCAAAAGCCCAGCGCTCTTTCGATGGACGCGGCAATTTCGACGCGAAACGATGATTCCGAAGCGTTGCGCCTCAAAGTGCTCGCGATCGCAAAACCAAACGAGCTCGGCAACTTCAGTCTGCGCGCTGGCCAGCTTGAGCCTCTGAACACATTCGTTGAACTCGGAGAACTCGGGGAACGCATAGGCATGAAAGGAAAGGCGAATCTTCTCCTCGCCGCGGCGGAGGGTGAAGTGAAAGCGGACGCTTTGCCGGTCCGGCTCAATAGCGAATTGAAAAGGCCCGGTTCGATCCAGTTGTTTGGATATGAGCTTCGGACGGTCTCAGATAGTAACGGAGTCGCGGGGGGCGGTGGTTCTGGGGATACAACAATCGCGGGAGGGACCAACGAATCCGCCTCCTCACCTCGGCGGCCACAGGAAATTGAATTGCGAACGGACCGCGTGTTCCTGGATGACGTCATTTGCAAAGCAGCGGAACAAATCAGTGCAATTAATTCAACTCCCCCCATCGCAATCCTGAGTTATCTCGCCAACCTTATTGAGCTTGGGACGAATACGACTCCTTACTCAGTCATCACCGCAGCGGGGCCGCCTTACACGCCTGCCGATCTGAAGGACAACGAAATCATCCTCACCGCATGGCTGGCTCAGGATCTGCACGCCAGGGCGGGCGACAAAGTCGCGCTCAGCTACTTTGATCCCGATTCGGGTGCTCGTCTTGAGCAGCACACGAATGCGTTCGTTGTGCGCGAAGTCGTGCCATTCGAAGGGGTTTACGATGATCGAACCCTGATGCCTGATTTTCCAGGGATTGAAAATGCTGAAAGCACCCAGGACTGGAACGGCGGGTTCCCGCTTGTTTATAAAATCCGCCCCAAGGACGAGGATTATTGGAAGCGGCACAAGGGCACTCCGAAGGCATTTGTCAGCCTCGCAGCCGGCCAAAAGATGTGGGGGAACCGGTTTGGCAATCTCACGGCGATTCGCTGGCCCGTGGCCAGCAACGCCCCTCCCGAAGCGGAGCGGAAGAGAATCGATGCCTCACTGGTGTCAGCGATAGAACCGGCAGCGCTCGGATTTCAATTTACACCAGTGCGCCGGCAAGCGCTGGAAGCGGTCGCAGGTTCACAGGACTTCGGCCAGTTGTTCATCGGATTCAGCCTCTTCCTCATCGCTTCGGCCCTTTTGCTGATGGCCTTGCTCTTCCGTTTCAGCCTGGAGCAACGAACCGAGGAAGGTGGAATTCTTTTGGCCGTTGGGTGGCAGCCCAAAAAAGTGCGTCGGATGCTGCTCGGGGAGGGCGCGGCGCTGGCGTTGTGCGGCGGCATCATCGGGGCGGCCCTGGGCGTGGGATATGCCGCAGCGATTCTCTACGGCCTGACGACGATTTGGAAACCTGCGACGCAAACCACGGCGCTCGTTCTGCATGTGGATCCTGGCACCGTTATCGAAGGGGCGCTGGCTGGAGTGTTCATCGCTATTATCACGATCTGGATTACGTTGCGAAAACAGGGGCGGCAACCCGCGCGCGCGCTCCTAGCCGGCTCGGCCGTCTCACAATCAAAATCTCATCCCAAACTCTGGATGATTGTGGCTGTCCTGGCCCTCGCCTCAGGGTTCACAATGATCCTCCCGCCGATCCTGAAACACGCAAAACTCGATGCCGATGAGTTCTTCAGCGCCGGCAGCCTCATGCTGATTGCTGGAATTGCGGGCTTTGCAAGCTGGCTGGGATTCCTGCGTGGTCGCTGCGACCATAAAACGCTGACGCTCGAAGGCCTCGCCGTTCGAGGCGCATCCCGGCGAACAAGCAGAAGCGTGACGACAGCAACTCTTCTCGCCTGCGGTTGTTTTGTTATCGCTGCCATCGGTGTCTTCCGCCAGGACGCCAGTATTGATGCCACGGACCCCAAATCAGGCACGGGCGGTTTTGCGCTCGTAGCTGAAACAACGTTGCCTGTAGCGGAGGATTTAAACTCACCATCGGGGCAGAATGCGTTTGGGCTTTCGACAAATGATCTTTCAGGAGCGCACATCGTGCAGTGCCGTGTCCGTGAGGGTGATGACGCAAGCTGCCTGAATCTGAATAGCCCGCAGCAGCCACGATTGCTTGGCGTGGATCCCACCGCGATCAATGGCAGGTTTTCCTTTGTGACCGTTGCTAAGGGCTTCAACGAGAAAGAAGGATGGGGAATACTCGAACACTCAGAAGACCCCGCCATTATCCCTGCGATTGCGGATGCCAACTCGATCGAATGGTCGCTCCATAAATCCGTGGGGGATATTCTTGAGTATCCGGATGAGAACGGGCAGTTGTTGAGACTGAAACTCGTCGGTGCCATTGGAAATTCAATCCTTCAAGGCGGCGTGCTGATTTCGGAAAAGGAATTTGTGAGGCATTTTCCGAATCAAAGCGGCCACCGATATTTTCTTATTGATGCGCCGCATGACAGAGCCGCAGCGGTTTCTGAAACGCTGAGCCGTGCGCTGGAGGAAAAAGGCCTGGAGGTGACGACGTCCGCAAAGCGGCTCAACGAATTCAACGCAGTCCAAAACACTTATCTCGGAACGTTTGAAATACTCGGCGGCCTCGGACTACTAATCGGCAGCGCTGGATTGGGCATCATTGTAAGCCGAAACGTTCTGGAACGACGGGGTGAGTTAGCCCTGATGTCAGCCGTGGGTTTCAAATCGAAATCGTTGAGAAGGCTGGTGCTTGGCGAACACGCCGCGCTCCTTTTTATTGGTCTTGCGGTTGGATTGATCGCCGCAGCTGCTGCGGTCCTCCCTCCATTGATCTCGCGGAATCAAGGCGTTCCCTGGCTAACAATAGCCATCACGCTGGCTGCCGTTCTCGCGAACGGTCTGATCTGGACCTGGATTGCCACCATGCGCGCCCTGAGGGGGAACCTCCTTGCGGCCCTGCGGAATGAGTAGGGCAAGCGGCAAACGATTTGCGGCCAACGATTTATTACTGCAATCTTTTGATCTGAATGGGCGCACAATGGAAACAAGCCGGGCGCGAAGCTAACGCGCAGAAGAAGGGCCAGCTCGTCAACAAGCTGGTTCGCGAAATCATGGTCGCCGCAAAACTCGGCGGCAGCGATCCGGACTCGAATCCACGGCTTGCCGCGGCGGTTGAAAAGGCACGAAAGGCGTCCGTCTATCGCGACACAATTGAGCGCGCCATCAAAAAGGGCGCCGGCGAAACCGATGACAAAGTCGTTTTCGAGACGGTGATCTACGAAGGGTTCGCTCCGCATAAAGTTCCTGTCGTGGTCGAGTGCCTCACAGATAATCGGAATCGCACCGCACCCGAAATTCGCAATTTATTCAAAGCCGGATCGCTGGGAGCGCCGGGCAGCGTCGGTTTCTTCTTCAACCGTTCAGGGGTAGTTGAGGCGACGCACACGGACGCCAACCGCGACGCAGAAGGGGACGCGATAGAAGCCGGCGCACAGGAAATCGAAGCACTGGAGGGAGAAGAGGTGCCCGCCGGCCAAAAGGGCGCTCGCTTTATTACCGAAATCAAAGATCTCGATTCAGTCTCCAAAGCGCTGAAAGCAGCAGGCTGGAACATTGTCTCGGCTGAGTTGCGCTACCTTGCGAAAACGTTTCCAGATCTGGATGCGACAGCAAGGAAGGAAGTAACGGACTTCCTGGCCGCGCTGGATGACCATGACGATGTCCACCGCATCTACGCGGCGATTCGGTAGTTTCCGCGCTTCATCATAGTCCCAAGCGGGGCGTGGAGCCTGCGCGCTGCGTCGCAGAATGGGACTGTGCTGGTCAGGAAACCTGCGACACGGCAGGCTGGAAATCTGCGGCACAGGAGGGGGCGACGACTAGGCCTCGCGGTAACCCTGGGCGATCGGAAGTCGGCGGCCAGTGCCGAACGCTTTGCTGGTGACTTTGATTCCCGGAGCGGCCTGACGGCGTTTATATTCGCTGAAGTCAATTAAACGAATCACTCGCCGCACGGTTGGCTCATCAAAACCGGCCGTAACGATTTCGGAGAGCGAGCGGTGTTTCACCACGTATTCGTCGAGGATGGCGTCGAGGACATCGTACGGCGGCAGTGAATCCTGGTCCTTTTGGTTGGGTCGCAATTCAGCCGAAGGCGGCTTCGTAATACTGTCTGTGGGAATGATCTCTCGCTCGCGGTTGATCCATTTAGCGATTCGATAAACCATCGTCTTTGGCACATCGCTGATGACCGCGAGGCCACCGCACATGTCGCCGTAGAGCGTGCAATAGCCGACCGCCAACTCGCTCTTGTTTCCCGTTGTGAGCAAGAGCGAGCCAAACTTGTTCGACATCGCCATCAATGTCATCCCACGCAATCGAGCCTGAATATTTTCTTCTGTTGTGTCCTCGGGGCGGCCTTTGAACACTCCAGCGAGTTGTTGTTTCGCGCTGGCGAACATGGGTTCGATCGGAACCACGTCGTAAGCGATACCGAGGTTCGCGGCGAGTTTCCTGGCATCATCCAAACTGCCTTGCGATGAAAACTGCGACGGCAGCGAGACACCTCGGACGTTTTCACGCCCAAGCGCATCGACAGCGATTACAGCCGTCAAAGCGGAATCAATCCCGCCGCTTAATCCCAGCAGGGCGGATTTAAATCCACATTTTTGCACGTAGTCCAGAAGTCCCAAAACCAGGGCCTTATAGATCAGCTCTTCGTCAGAGAATTCCACCGGCTCGATTCGCGGCGCGTTTTCGAGATCGACAACAAAAAAATCCTCTTCAAAAAATTTACCTTCAGCGAGCAACTCGCCTTTCGCGTTGAAGGCCAAACTGGCACCGTCGAACACAAGCTCGTCGTTGCCTCCGACGAGGTTGCAGAGCACCAACGGGCACTTCGATTTTGCCGCAAGTTTCGACAGCATCTCCCGCCGGACTTTGTTCTTCCCCAGGCTCCAGGGGGAGGCTGAAACATTGAAGATCACTTTCGCGCCTGCGCGCGCCAACTCGACGGCGGGGTTTCGTTCATACCTGCGATCGTGCCAGAAGTCTTCGTCGTTCCAGACGTCTTCACAGATCGTCAGGCCCAACGGACCGGTCTCAAACGCAACAGGCGTATTTTCCCTTGCTGGCTCGAAGTATCGGTCCTCATCAAAAACATCGTAGGTGGGCAACAGGCTTTTGGTGCGAATAGCGACGATCTTTCCGTTCTGACACAAAGCAACTCGATTCGTGAACTCTCGTCCGGGAGGTTTTTCATTCCGTCCGACAAATCCCACAAGCAGTGCCGTTTTGCCTGTGGCCGCGGCGAGTCTGTTCAACGCTTCGAGATTTTTTTCGATGAAAGTGCGTTTGAGGAGCAAATCACGCGGGGGATATCCTGTGATCGCCAGTTCAGGCGTCATCATCAGATCAGCGCCTCCGGCAGCAGCGCGCCGGTAGGACTCGAGTATCCGGGCTTCATTGCCCGCGATGTCACCGACAATGCTGTTCAGTTGCGCCAACGCGACTTTCATCGCCAAAAGCCTCAGAGACGGCGGGTGTTTCTTCAAGTTTAACTTTGCCGCGGCCGCCGCTCCGCCGTTTGCTCATTCACAGCTTGCGGTCGCGGTTCTTGACGGCATCCAGCGCAAATCTACCTTCAAGGCATGAAAGACAGAAACAGTCCGGCGTCGAAACCCGTTTTTTTGATCGTCGCAACGATTCTCGCCCTATGCCGGTCTGGCGCGGAGACCGTCACAATCCCAAAACAACCAATTACCAACCATTACGGCGACGCCCTCGTCGTCGAGAACTACCAATGGCTTGAGAACGCCAGCGATCCAAAGGTCAAGGAATGGACGCGCGAGCAGAACGAGCGCACGAGAAGGTTTTTTTCCAGGCTGCCTTACCGCGATGGTATTGCGCAGCAGTTGCTGCAAATTCGAACCGAAGAATCGGCAAGATTCATCGGACTCACCCAACGGAAAGGCCGCATTTTTTCACTCCGATTCAAACCTCCCGCGCAACAACCCGTGCTTGTGCGCCTTTCCTCGTTAAATCGTCCTGCTCTTTGGCGTCCGATTCTTGATCCGAACACCAGGAACACAAACGGCACCACAACGATCGATTGGTTTGTTCCTTCGCCAGACGGCAGGCTCGTGGCGGTTTCACTTTCCGAAGGCGGCAGCGAGCAGGGGACGTTGCATTTTTTTGAAGTGGATACGGGCAAAGAACTGCAGGACCAGGTCCCGCGCGTGCAGTATCCAACAGGCGGTGGCAGCGCGACGTGGCTCGCCGACAGCTCCGGCGTCCTTTACACGCGCTATCCGCACAAAGGTGAAAAGCCGGAGGAGGACATCAATTTTTTCCAGCAGGTGTGGCTGCATAAGCTTGGAACTCCAGAGTCGAGCGACAAATATGAAATTGGCCGCGAATTTCCGAAGATTGCGGAAATATCGCTCGAAAAAGCCGAGAACAGCGGCTGGATTTGCGCCACGGTTGCCAATGGGGACGGAGGCGATTTCGAGCATTTCGTTCGCGATCCGAGCGGCAAGTGGGCGCAAGTCGACCATTTTGAGGATTCGATAAAGGCCGCCAGGCTCAGCCGCGACAACGCGCTCTATCTCATGTCCACAAAAAACGCGCCGCGCGGCAAGGTGCTGCGGCTGCCGCTACAGGATCCAAGACTTTCGAATGCCAAAGTGGTTGTTGCGGAGCAGAAAGGCGTCGTCCAGGAAATGGCTCCCTCCGACGATGGCCTATACATTACGGAACTGATCGGCGGGCCTTCGGCGCTCTACTATTTCGAAAAAGGAAGCAAGCGCGGCAAAGAGATCCCGGCGCTGCCGGTTTCCTCGGTTGGCGGGATCCAGTCCTGGCGCGGCGATGATCTCGTTTACGGGAATGTGAGCTATTTAAAGCCGTTCGCGTATTACACTTTTGATCCACAGCAAAATCAGTCGCGCAAAACTTCCATAGCAACCACTTCGCCAGTTGACTTCGATGATGCGGAAGTCGTTCGGGAATTTGCGACCTCGAAGGACGGCACAAAAGTTCCGGTAAACATCCTGATGAAAAAAGGAACGAAGCTGGATGGCAATAATCCCACTGTTCTTTACGGCTACGGCGGCTATGGCATCAGCCTTTCGCCTTCGTTCGACCCTACGCTGCGGATTTGGTTCGATGCGGGCGGGGTCTTCGTGATCGCCAATCTTCGTGGCGGGGGCGAATACGGGGAGCAGTGGCACAAGGCTGGAAACCTTACAAAGAAGCAAAATGTTTTTGATGATTTCATCGCCTGTGCGGAGCATCTGATTAAGCGCGGTTACACGAGCCCCAAAAAGCTTGCGGTCGAGGGCGGAAGCAACGGCGGACTGCTTATGGGCGCGATTCTGACGCAAAGGCCGGATCTTATCAAAGCCGTTGTATCCCGAGTCGGCATCTACGACATGCTCCGTGTTGAGCTGGATCCCAATGGCCAGTTCAACATCACGGAATTCGGCACTGTTAAGAACCCCGACCAATTCCGCGCGCTATACAATTATTCTCCATACCATCACGTGAAGAACGGCGCGAAATATCCAGCCGTGTTGCTTACCACTGGTGAAAACGACGGTCGTGTGAATCCCGCGCAGTCCCGCAAAATGACGGCGCGGCTGCAAGAGGCGACTGCATCAGCATTGCCGATTCTTTTCCGGAGCAGCGCATCGGCAGGCCATGGCATGGGCACCGCACTGAATGAACGGATAGCTGAGCAGGCAGACATTCTTTCATTTTTGTTCGACGAGCTTGGGATGAACGGGAGGCCGTGGACGATGCAATGACCTGACGGGAGCGGCTGCTGAAAATGGCAGCAGCCTAATAGGCAGCCGGGTTCAAAGCGGCTAAACTCGATACAGGGCAAGCTTTTCCTCGCTCAGATCCACTCCCAGACCCGGCTTGCCGTTAGCTCGCGCCGCGCCCGGTGTTATCGGCAGCGATTCAGTAACGATGTCGTCGCTATAGAAAAATGGGCCGATGACGTCGCACGGATATTTGTCGGGCATGATGCCGGCGGCGGCTAAACCAAGGTGAACCATCGCTGCGCTGCCCACTCCGAGCTCAAGATTGCTCCCGATGGTGCAGGCGATGCCGTTGGCCGCGGCGAAGTCGGCGATGCGTTTCGCAGGGCCGATCCCTCCGGCTTTGCCTACGTAAATCGAAAAGACGTCCGCGGCTTTAAGGTGGTGCAGGGTAATCGCGTCCTGAAGCGTATAGATGCTTTCATCAGCGACTACGGGCACGTGAATTTGTTTCCTCACTTCAGCCATCGCGAGGGGATCATCCGGCGCAACGGGCTGCTCGGCAAAATAAATCCCGGAATCTTTTAAACGCGCGACCGTCTGAATCGCGACATCCTTTGACCAACCGCCGTTTGCATCCACGCCAAGCTTGATTGACGAACCGATTGCGTTTCGGACGGCGCTGACACGTTGAATATCCGATTCGGGGTCGATGCCGACCTTCACCTTCATGGCTTTGAAACCTTTGCCGATAGCCCATGTGGCGATAGTCGCGGCCTTGGCGGGATCGACGCCCGATACCGACCACTTCGTCGTGACTTGTTCGCGGACCGTTCCGCCGAGCAATTCATAAACCGGTTTCCCGGCAGCTTTCCCGGCAATGTCCCACAGTGCCATTTCAACGGCGGCTTTCGTGAAATAATTACCAGCGAATGCCAGCCGGAACTTCGTGCAGGCCGCTTCAACCCGCGTGGGATCTTCCCCAATGAGCAAAGGTTCCAGATACGTTTTGATGAGGTGCGCGCCGGTGACCTGATCTTCCCCACTCCATCGAGGCGTGCAGGATGCTTCACCTACCCCGTGGATTCCCTCATCCGTGTGGATGCGAACAATGAGGAACGGGGAGACGGTGTGGGCACCACCCCTGCCACTTCGGATGGCCAGATCCGGATTGAGCGGAACGCGAATCGGGATAGTTTCGACGCGAGTGATTTTCATTCTTTCACCACGTTGCAAACTCATCCACGAACTTCAGAACGTCACGGGTGATGCCGTCGAAAAATGTTTTACCCTTTTCAGCCGAGGCGAGATCCGGGTGTCCGATGGTGCCCGTTTCGGAAACTTCGTGGAACTCGTTCACGAAGTAGATGGGACGGCCATACTGCATGTCGGACTTACGATATTGATCCTCGTGCTTCGGGCCGTCGCGGCGAGCGAGGTTCATTTTGACCTTTTCCGGATGCAGGTGGAGCATGAGTGAGGTCTCCATTTCACACGCATGACCGAGCCCGCCCAACTCGGACTCGCGGGTCGCTTTGATACTATCGCTTGCCAAAGACCAGTAAGATGCGAACACAACGGTGAGTTTCGGAAATTCTGATTTAAGTTCGCGGACAACAGCGCGCAACGGAACATCGTTCCCGCCATGCCCGTTCAGAAGAAAGACTTTGGATGCACCCATCTTCGCGATGGAACGACAGAGATTACGCACCAGTTCGATGTATGGCATTTGGCTTACGCTCAGTGTTCCGGGGAAGAACAGGTGATGCGTGGAATGACCGGGCCAAAGGGTTGGGAGGCAGAGGATTTTATCCTGGCGACTGGATTCAACCGCGCGAGCGACTGCAGTAACGATATCGGTATCCGTTGTCAGCGGCAGGTGGTGGCCGTGTTGCTCGAACGAACCGAGAGGGAACACGACGATTTTTTCAGAAACCTTCAGGTTCTTTACCTCGGGCCAGGTCAGGTTTTCGAGCAGCATTCCGGCAGGGTGGTCAAAAAGCCAATCCGTGGCAATTCGGCTTGTTTTGCTTGACCCGTGTTTCCCCTGCGTTTAGAATTTGCGCGAATGTTCGTAAAAGGCCTACTGGCAGTAGTAGTCGTCGTAGTAAACGGCGATGCCGGGGCCTTTTGTCGAGCATAAGGAAAAGATTTCGACAAGAACCCACGGCTCGAAACGGTCGTGGGTTTTTGCATTTTGAACTCGCGCCACCGAGCCCAAACATAACAAAATAAACCAAAGATATGAGCAAGACGACGGAAAAGGCCAAAACCGCAGCCTCAACGAAGCCGAAAGAAGTCGGCCCGACGATGTCCGGCAGCGAGATTCTGGTGGCGTGCCTCGAGCGTGAAGGCGTGGACACGATTTTTGCGTATCCGGGCGGAGCGAGCATGGAAATCCACCAGGCTTTGACACGTTCGAAGCAGATTCGGACCGTTCTGCCGCGGCATGAGCAGGGCGGCGCGTTTGCGGCTGAAGGTTATGCGCGCGCGACCGGCAAAGCCGGTGTCTGCATGGCAACAAGCGGTCCCGGCGCCACGAACCTGGTCACTGGCATCGCGGATGCCTATATGGATTCAATTCCGCTGGTTGCGATTACGGGGCAGGTGCCGCAGGCGATGATTGGCAAAGGCGGTTTCCAGGAAACCGACATTTTTGGAATGACCTTGCCGATCGTGAAGCACAGCTACCTGATCACAGACATCAACGAAATCCCGCGCGTGATCAAGGAAGCCTTCCACATAGCGCAGACCGGAAGGCCGGGGCCCGTGCTTGTGGACCTGCCCAAGAACGTGCAGCAGTCCCGCACTCAGCCGGTTTTCCCGAATGAAATTAAAGTGCGTGGTTACGAGGCCGCGCCGCACGCCAGCGAAATCGAGCTTAATGAAATCATCGGGCTGATTGAAAAGTCGGAGCGGCCGGTGCTTTACGTCGGCGGTGGCATCATCAGCGGCAATGCGAGCGAGGAATTGCGCAAGTTCGCGGAAGCCGCGCAGATTCCAGTGACGACCACGATCATGGGTTGCGGGGCGTTCCCTGAAACGCATCCGCTTTCCTTGCGGTGGCTTGGCATGCATGGCGCCGCTTACGCGAATTGGGCGGTGAGCGGTGAATTCGAGTTGCGTACGAATGTGAATGACGCGATGAAACCGATCGCTCCGGGGGCAGACCTGTTGCTCGCCTTTGGTGTGCGCTTTGACGATCGGGTGACTGGAAAAGTCGAGAAATTCTGCGAGCGCGGGACGATTGTCCACGTGGACATCGATTCTTCCGAGCATAACAAAAACCGGCGCGTGCAACTGCCAATAGTGAGCGATGTGAAATACGTGCTGGGCCGCCTTGCCGAAATGGTGAAGCAACGGCCTGTGCAGAAAAAGTTCACCGCCTGGCACAAGCAAATCGCGGCGTGGAAGGAAAAGGCTCCTTTCTCCTATCGCATCACAGAAGAGGTGGTGGAGTCACAGCACATGAAAGACCATCTGAAAAACAAGGAGAACGAAGTGATTCTCCCTCAGATGGCGATCGAGATGCTGTATGAACTCACGAAAGGCGACGCGATCATCACTACGGGCGTGGGCCAGCACCAGATGTGGTCGGCCCAATATTACAAGTTCAAGTTTCCGCGGCAGCTTTTGACGAGCGCCGGGCTTGGAGCGATGGGCTACGGGTACCCCGCGGCGCTCGGCGCTAAAGTGGCTTTTCCGGACAAGCAGGTCGTGGACATCGATGGCGACGGCTCTTTCCTCATGAACGTGCAGGAACTTGCGACGGCGCACATCGAGAAAATCGCGGCGAAGGCGCTGGTTTTAAATAACCAGCATTTGGGCATGGTGGTGCAATGGGAAGATAATTTCTACGAAGGCAATCGCGGCCACACGTACCTCGGCGATCCCGATAACCGCAGGCAGATCTATCCGGACTACATTGCCATGGCAAAGAGCTTTAACGTTCCGTGCGAGCGCGTGATGTATAAGAAAGACCTGCGCGCGGCCATGCAGCGGATGCTTGATTCAGACCAGCCGTACGTCCTCGACGTGATTGTGCCGTACACCGAGCATGTGCTGCCGTTTATTCCCGCGGGAAGAACTGTCGCGGATATGATCTGGAAGCCTTAACAGGCGCTAAATGGTACCATTGCCTTTATTGATAAAAAGCGGCGGGCCAGTCTTTTGGCTGATACTGCTGACGAGCGCGGTCGCGGTCGTGGTATTCATAGAGCGGTTCCTGTATTGCCACCGGGCACAGATCAACTCCATCGAGTTCCTCAACGGTGTTAAGATCGTGTTGAAGCGCGACAACGTCGTTGAAGCCCTTTCGATCTGCGATGCGACACCCGGTCCCGTGGCGCGATTGGTAAAAACCGCGATACTCAATCGCGACCATGGACGCGACCGTGTTCGAGAAGCATTAGAAGAGGCGGGGCTTGCTGAAGTGCCGCGTCTGGAGGAAAAGCTGAACCTGCTTGCCACGATTGCGCAAATCGCTCCGCTGATTGGTTTGCTCGGCACACTCCTTGGGTTCATGCAAAGCTTTTATGCAATGCAGGGGCAGGGAGTTCACGCGCACTTTGGAGAATTAACTGATGGAGTGTGGAAGGCTCTCGTATGTGCCGCCGCCGGGATCGCCGTCGCGATACCCGCACACGCCGGTTACAATTATCTTGTCAGTCGCGTTAACTCCATCGTCCTCGACATGGAACGCGCCTCGACTGAGATCGTGAATATTGTTGCGGAGCCGCCCGCGCCGGCTCCAGGCGTCGCATGAAACTTTCGCGCAATGCCCGACTCCTGCGCACCCAACTGGATATCGCGCCGTTCGTCTGCGTTTTGTTCCTGATCATCCTACTGCTGTTGATTGGCGGGGCATCCTATAAGCCCGGCGTGCGATTGAACCTGCCGGTCGCGGATAATCTGCCGGGCACGGACAAGCCCACGATTGCGGTCGCGATAGATTCAAACGGGAGATTTTATTTTGAGCATCGCCTCGTGGAGGAGAAACAGTTGCAAGCCGATCTCAAACGCGAAGTGAAGCGTTTCGGCGCCCCCCTTGTGCTGCTCATGCAAGCGGATGAGAAAGTGCCATGCAGTGTCCTGGTGCATATGACGATGCTCGCGCGTGAAGCCGGTATTTCGGAAGCGCTGCTCGCGACGCTGCCGCCGCCTATCAACTCCACCGCAGTTGTTCAATGAATGGCACGGTTGTGCAGCCGATTCGCTGGCCCCTTCGGCGGTGGGCTCTTCTCGTTGCGATTGTCGCCGCCGCGCAACTCGGAATCATTTTCCTGTTCGGGGATTACAGGCTGCCGTCTCCACGGAAAGCGGCTCCATCTCCGACTGTCGCGGTGGCTCGAAATAGCAGTTCCGAGTTGCTCGCCCTATCGGACCCGACTTTATTCGCATTGCCTCACGAAAAAAGTTTCGCGGGACGGGCATGGATGAATCCCCCTCCATTTCCTCAAACCACAAATGTTGTCGCTGACGAACCGTTTTGGCTGGCGATGCCCGTGCAAAGGCTTGCCGAAGGGTTTGCCGACTTTCTCGAAAGTCATTCAGGGCGGGGCACACCCGCGGTCCTTGATCCGGCGCCTGCATTTTCTGCCCCGCCTCGAACGGCGCCTCGACCTGCGCCGACGCAATCCACGGTTCGGCTCAACGGCGAGCTGGCAGGGCGTCAACTTTTGAATTCGGAGAACCTGCCTGTGCTGCCCTCCGGCGATCTGCTCACCAACTCCATCGTTGCGGTGGCCGTCACGCCGGAAGGAGACGCGTTTTCCACCACACTCCTCGCGAGCAGCGGCTCGGCGGATGCTGATGCCCTCGCGCTGCGTAGCGCGAGAGCCGCGCGATTCAACTCTATTGCTCCGTACGGTATCGGCAGAAGCTCTGAGAGCGTGTCGAACCTGGCGTGGGGAAATATGGCGTTCGAGTGGCAGACGGTTCCGGCTCAGACTACGAACACGCCTTCGACCACAAAATGATTTTGACCGCTGCCATTTTGATGCCGAGGCTGATGCTCGCATACGTGGTTTGTATGCTGGGAGGCCTGGCGGCGCTGGCCGTTTATACAGAATTGCGAAGACGCCGATTTAACCCCGGGCCCAGCCAGGACAGGATCTTCAGGTGTCAGAAATGCGGGTATGTTTATACGGATGATCAGGACGTCGATTTGTCGCGCTGCTCCCAATGCGGGAAGATGAACGCAGCCTTTGAGTTTTGAGGGAGCGGGAACTTCGCCGCTTCATGGCCCTTAAAATCTGTAGCTCAAGTCAAGCTGGAGGATATGGTAGTTGCGAATGGGATTCAGGACAGGCAGGTCGGGATTTGTGCCGCCAGTGCCCAGGTTTTGATTAATCCGGTTTGCGTAGCCGTATCGGAAGGTGGTGAGGATTGAGTCGGTGAAGCTATATGCAAAACCGAAGTAGTATCCCTCGAGATTGCCCCTGCCTTCGAAAAAATCAGAGTCCAGCAGATTCACGTCGAGCGCATATTGCTCCACGTGCTGCCAAAACACGCGGGCTTCCCACGTATTTTTTTTCGACACCATGTTGAGCGTCATGCCGGGCTGGCTTGTGCCAAACGAGAATCCTGCCATCGCAGCTTTGTTGTCGCCGCGGTAACTATGGTCAAGGCCTCCCACTTCGGCGGCATGGTCGGCGCGATCGCCACCCTGGAAGTTGTACGCAAAATCCGCAAATAAACGGGTGTTATAGCGGCCGAATTTGAAGCTGACTTCTGCCGGGACTTCCAGAATCGCGAGATCGTTAATCCCGCTGTTATTGTAAGCGGCAGCAGTGTTTGTGTTCAACCCGACGAACCCCTCGCCCGTAAAGGTACGGTTCAGGCCGTTACCTGCGCCGCGGCCTGCATATGCATAGAAAATCGGCGCGATTTTTGCCCTGACGGTGTCGCTGAACTTCAGATCCGCCCCGGCCTGGAACGTGAGCAGGAAGGTATCGCTGGAGAACACCCCGAAATCGGGGTTCGTATCCTGATAAATAAATTGGCCAAAATCTATAAACAGGTCGGCGGGTCCGGAGATGTCCCTCGAATAGTTGAAAATGGAAGTGGCTCCCATTTCAGTTATGCGGCTTTTAGGATTGTTTCTGTTGGAAGGGCTTGCAAGGTCTTTTCCAACTCATGGAGGTGCTCGCATCCCTTGATCCGTCTGAAGTTTCTTTCTGCCCACAGGAGGGTTGTGGCGGTCCAGCGCAGGATCATCTGTGGCGATTGCCACCTCTTGACGCGCTGGGTGCGATGGCCGACCTGGGCGAAGCAGTTCTCGATAACATTGGTGTTGGAGAGCACGCGCAAGAGTTCACGCTGAACGTTGAGGCGCTGTACGGTCAGCGTTTCTTCAAGGCCTTCATCGAGGCTTGCAGCGGCCCCAGGCCAGGACTGCTCCAGCCAGCGACCCACTTTGCGCAACTCCTTCTCAGCGACTTTGGGGTCTTTGTGCGCCCAGGCGCGTTGCAACCGCCAGCGCGCCTGTTGCTGTTGGTCTTTGGGCAGTTGGTCCAGCACGTTGCGCATCTTGTGAAGCCGGCAGCGTTGAACCACCGCCTGTTCTCCAAAGATCATCTTCACAGCTTTGCGTAGCGCCTTGGCTCCATCGATAACAACAAGCATCTTACGCTCGGCATCCAGTCCCCGGCTCACCAGATCCTCTAAGAGACTCTTAACCACGGTCGAATTTTCCGTCGCCCCATGCCACAGCCCAAGCACGTGTTTGCGGCCCTCCAAATCAACCCCTACAGCCGCAGCCACACACTGGCCAGCAAAGAACTTGCTGTCGATCATCAGCACCAGGAGCTCTTTGGGAACGGGCCTTTGCAGCAAGAGTTCCAACCGCTTCTTCGTCGCCGCCTTCCAGTGACGGCTCACGCTGGAGCGCTTAATGCCATAACCCTTAATGCAGCTGTCGATGGCCCCTTCATAATCCCGGGTCGAGCATTGGCGGATAAGCTGCCGTTCCACAGCTCTTTGCAGTTTGCCGTCCTGTTGAAAAGCCCTATAGGTCTCCAACCCAACTTCCTTGTCGTCGCGGCTGCGCAAGCGCGGCCGTTCCAACTGAACTTTGCGGCCATTAAAGATCACATAGCCAGGCTGCTGGCCGTGGCGGCGGACCGGTTGTTCCCCCCAGCGGCCAACCTTCTTCTCGATCTCCGCTTCAATGGCCTGGCGAATAATCGTTAAGCCGATGTGAACGGCCAAACCCTCAAGATCTTCACGAGCCCGGCTGATCAGCTCTTCCAATGGTAACTGTCCTCCCACTGGAAGGTTGGTTCCGTCATCGGCTTTTGGTTTGGCCTGCTCTTGTCTTTTGCGATACTGTCTCATCGTTGGTTCTCCTGTTGTTTTTTTACTCTAGAGCCCATCCTGTTTGATGAGCTCCAGGAGAACCACCTCAATTTCAACTACCGCAGGGACATCTCCGCGGGTCCAGCGGTGTACTTCAACTTCTCGAACGCACCTTCGGGATTGTAATCGTTATCCCAGACCATTGTAGTCGTGTAAAGCGGCTGAGGCATCTTGCCAAAGAGGACCTCATACCAGCCTTGTTCAGGCCGCCACCCGATGAACACCTGGCCGATGCCTACCGCATCGCTATTCTTGGCAAAGGGAGAAGGATTAGAGTCATCTCCAAAGGTGACCCACGGGGAACGAGGGTTGGTCGCGGTATCCAGCCTGATGCCCCAGTAAAAATCATCATACAACGTGCCGCGCAACCCGAGCCGAGCAGCATACCGAAACCGTTCACGCATGTAGGCGCTATTATCCATCGGTTCGCCCGAGCCGGGGGCATTCTCTGCCGCACGGTATTCGTATCGAAACCGCAAATCTCCGTACAGTTCAATCTTCTTGATCGAACTGCCCAGATTCCATTTTGAAACAGATTCAGTGTTTGTGCCTTTTGGCGCAGACTCGGCTCGCAATTCATCCGCCTCCTTCTCGGTGAGAATCCCCTTTTGAATCAGCTTATCGAGCAAGGCGTCAGCTGTTTGGGAATGGAGCGAAACGACGTTTAGAAGAATGAAAAGAAGGATTGCAATCCCGGACTTGGCAGTCCTGATGGCTGTAACCGTGGCCCGCGACAACTCGGCTCTTGCTCTCGTCATGTGGTCGCGGGCAAATGGTTTGCACGAACGCGCCGTGGAGTCAACGTCTGCATTGTTACGTTTTGGTCTCAGGGGGTGGCGCCTTCGTCGCCGGTTTGTTAATGCGGGCCTCCTTCATTTCGGCATATAGAGATTGCGCGAGGCCTGATTTTTTAAAACCCACGACCTTGGCGCCCTTGATTTTGAAATGATGTTCCAGGTCGGCGCTTGTGAAACGTTCGACGACCGGATAATGAGCAAAGTCGCGAAGGATTTGTTCGCGGCTGTTTTCAGAAAGATCCGTGGTAACCAGCACAAAGTGGAGGCGTCCTTTGCTTCGATAGATCTGTTCCCTGCCAACAATCAGGATTCTGGAACGCAGGACGAACGGGAATAGTCGTTCGACGGGCTTGTTTGAAGAAGAGGCATCCATAGGGCAGAATTACGAAACAGAGACCACCTGGTATTTGATCGACCCGCCGCCCAACTTTGCGGTCCACCGATCTCCAGCCTTTCTTCCCATGAGGTTTTGTCCCAGCGGAGATTGCGGCGTGATCACCATGATTTCCTCCCCTTCGAGATCAACCTCCAACCCGCCGTTTCGTGGCCCTATGAAATAGAAAGAAGTAACGCCGTCGGACTTGGCCTCGACGAGCGCGCCGAGATCGATGGATTCAGATTTGCCGAAGTCGCGTGCTGTCATCGATTCATAATGCTTGATTGACTCGAGCAATTCTCGAGCTTGTCGAGCCTGCCCTCCCGCAAGGTAAGCTGCTTCCAGCCCTCGCGTATCGTACTTATTTTCGGCGCGGCTGCTTTCATGCGTGGCTTCTGCATGCGAGGCTCGCGCCGCCTTTTCAAGAGCAGCCAAACTACGGGAGAGGCTTTCGATGATCGCGGCGATAAGCTTCTTTTTCACACCTGGCGATTATTTTTTACTTACCGCGGCTACTAAACGTTCCGCGCCAGCCGTAATCAAATCCTCGACGTTATCTCCCCAACGCAGGGCAGGTTGGCCGTAGGGGATCATCGCTTTGCCTCCTTCATACCCGCCTTCGCGTAAGACACGAGCCGAGGGAATATAAGTCATAACATCATTGCAATATCCGGCGACCCACGTGCCGGGACCAAACTGCTTCTTGAATTTCAAAGAATAATCCACCACCGGCTCCCCGCCCATCGTTATCAGGTTGATCTTGTCGCCGAGCCTCCATGCCTGCAGAGGATAGGGGTAGCTTCGAGCAAGCGCCCGGCCGGCATTCAACTCGGACAGCCAGTGCCCGGCCCAACGGCGGCCTGAGGGCTGGACGCCAACATTCATCTCCTCAAGTTCCTGCCGGGTCGGCTCGGGACCAAATGGCAAATCGATCATCTCAATCTTTGTTTTGAGTGATGGCGCAACCTCTTTTGCGGGAGCAAGCACGGCCTCCTCGACGGCGGACGCGAGCATATTTCCGTATCGCTCGCAAACTTCAAGTCTGCCGCGGGGCAACGGATTTTGATCGCCGCCGCAACCCATAAAGAACATAGCTGTTGCGCCGGGATGACTCTTTTCCAAAGCGATTTGCGCGAACCCGGCGTAGTCTCCCGACCATTTGTTGAAACTCATTGTTGTGTTATGGCAAGCGTAACCGAATAGCACTGCCTTGAGCTTTCCATCCGGGTCGGAAATCGTGAGCGTGGGCACCGAATGATCGACCGGGCCCTTTAAAGCGCCGTCCTGGATGAGTTTTGGCACCGCGCCTTCCTTATTGTTGCGGCGGTTTACCGCAAAGTCGGCTTTACCTTCGGAACTCCGAAGCACGGCCGGTGACACATTTGATAGCGCGTGGCTTATGGTCTCAACGACATTACTTTCGAACGTTTTTGAGTACACCTCGATTAACGCGCGCTGGTGCTCGTCGAGCGGATAAGCATCATAAAGCGCATTTCGCAACACCGGTCCACAGTGCGTGTGCGAAGCGGACAAAATGATCTGATCCGGCTCAAGACCATCCTTTTGTTTCAGCGTGCCGAGGCAATGTTGGTAGATATTTTGCGGAATGCCGAGCGTGTCACTAGTGAGAATAACTGCTTTGTGGCCCTCGGCATCCTCGAGTGCCAGGGCCTTCACCCACAAATCCATCACCTTGCCCTCCGCCCCGTTCGTCCGCGTGGCATAACCCCCGAGCCACAGGCCAAGCCCGGGCGTGATGTTGCATTTCGCAACGCCAGCCTTCCATCGCTGACCAAAGGCATTCGATGACCAGGCGATGACGAGGATCGCGGCGGCATAACACAACCGACAAAACTTCATACCCCAAGTCTCCGGATGCATAAAAATAGGCGCAAGACCAAACAATCCTGCCCACACGGCGGGAACATGCGCCAACAAGCCGTGTTGCGGGGCGAGCCGAAGTCCAAAAAGTACCAAGGATTTAGCTTTCGCGATTGTCCTACCTGGTAAATAAAGTCGCATGGTTGAGACGGCTGAGGAACAAAGGCTCGTTCGCGCCAGCCAGGATGGCGACGCGGCGGCTTTTGAAAGTCTCGTGCGGCAATACCAAAAGATGATTCACGCGCTCGCATTCCGAATGAGCGGCTCCTGGGCTGACGCGCAAGATCGTGCCCAGGAAACGTTCATCCATGCGTATCAACAACTCGGCTCCTTTCGCGGCGATTCACAGTTCTCTTCGTGGCTTTATCGCATCGCGATCAACCAATGTCTCAACGCAAAAAAACGCGTCCAACGCAACAGCAAGCTCAGCGATGAATGGAAATCGCGGCAGGACGAAACCGGTGAAAGTGCTGATACCTCCGCGCGCGTGCAGGAAGCCTTGCTCCAACTCAACGAGAAACAGCGCGCTGCCGTCGTTTTGACAACCTACGAAGGGCACAATCACAGAGAAGCCGCAAAAATAATGGGCTGCTCTGAAACTACTGTCTCGTGGTACCTGTTTACGGCACGGGCAAAGTTAAAAAGTTCACTGCGCGATTTGCAGCGGAGGCCCGTATGAATAATCGCCAGCTTGACGAGATACTTCGGACGGCAAAAGTCCCTGACCCTGCTCAAAAATATTGGGACGAGTTTCCAGGTGACGTAACTCGCATCTCGCGTTCTTCAGGATTCGCTACGCTGGCGTCTCAAAGCCCGATTTCGTCTCATCGGCGCGCATGGTGGCCATCCGCGATCGCTTTCGCCACGGTTTGCATCATCGCCGCATTCGTTATCGGGTACAAACTTGGAAATAAATCGCAAACTGCCGACCAATCGCTCGCCAATGTCCAAAAGTGTCTCCGAGAGGTCCAGTCGATGTTTCCGAACCAGGTGGAAGCAATCATTTTTGAAAAGGACGGCCCGAAGCTGCTGCTTTCTGACGCTCCGAACGTGTCGGGAGCCATGCCGGTCTATCTCAAAATTTGCGATGGCAACAGCTGCGAGCGCATCGTGACCTTCAGCGGCCAACGCGTTCCCATCAAAGGCGAGTTGTGCGATGTGCTGGTCGATTCCAAGGAGAACGTATTGGTGATCGGCGAGCGTGAGTTTTGGCCGGGTGGAATGCCATCTCGCACGCGCGTGGATGCGAAGGCGTTATGAAGGTTCGTCGATTCGCAACGCGTTTTGGAGCGCGTATGTCCTCTGGGGCTTTGGCTCGCGTCTGTTGCATAAGACAGCGGCGAAGGTCCGCCGCACTCCACGACGCTTCGCGAGGTTTGAAGATCGCTTTGTTTTTTTTCGCATCGCTCGCCGCTCGACAGTCGCAGGCGAATCTGGAACTCATCGCTTCTCACGCTGAGGCATTTGTGTTTTCCGGTAATAGACGCGAAATCGAGGTTGTTTTACACAACGATTCGGAAAGTGAAGTTCTATCTCATGTTAGAATGAGGTTATATCAAGCCACCTCCGCAACTCTCGCCCCCTTTGGCGAAGCGCAGGAATGGAAAAATGTCCGCATCCTGCCCGGTCAAAAAATCATTGAACACGTCACAATCGATTTTCCGTCGGTACGCTCGTTGACTGCGTTCCAAGTAAGGTGGCTGGCAGACGGTGATAGGGAGATAGGCCGGACGAGCGTGAACGTGGTTCCCACGAACGTTCTTAGCCAGGTCACAGTCCTTGTCAGTAATAAAACGGTACGGTTGATTGGCACGGAAGGCGTTTTGAAGGAAGCGCTGAAGCGAGGCGGCGTTAAATTTGAAGAAAGCGATTCGATTGCTGGTTTATCAGGTGGAATCGCATTTATTGGGGCAGGCGTTGATCCTGATGAGATAAAGACGAGCCTGAAGCGCATGAAACACCCGATGACAGCCTTATGGTTCCAGCACTTTGCATCGGCAATGGAGGCCGTGCCGAATTTGTACTTTGTGCAGTGCGGCCAAGCGCGCATCGCTGTGGCGGATGCGCGACTGGTCAACGATTTGGGCAATTCGGCCCCGGCTCAAATCAACTTGCTTAGGTGCATTCGCGCGGCGCAGGATCCGGGGATTCTCAAGCTTACGCGATCAAAGGAATCCCAGAGATGAGATCCGAGTATTGCTCTTTTAAACCAATGAATTTGAGCAAATCCATAATTGCATTGCTGTGTGCATTGTTTGCGACAAGCGCCGGGGCCTTCGGGACGGAAAAAACTACAGTCGCTATCTTCAATTTTACCGTCCCAACGACCGCAAAGAAGGTGCGCCAAATGGGTCCCAAGATTACATCGCTGCTAACAGCGGAACTGTCATCTGATGACCGGCTTGCACTCGTCGAACGAAGCGAACTCTCGAAAGCGTTGCGAGAACAGGCTCTCGGGTTATCTGGCGCGGTCGATCCCGGCGCTGCTGCGAAAGTGGGACAACTTACTGGCGCGAAGGTGCTGGTGGCGGGTCGCGGGTTCAAAACGGATGGCCAACACCTGGTGATCACCGCAAACATCATCGGCACCGAAAACGGCAGGCTTTACGTGGAAAAAGTGGAGGGGTCGGCCGGAGACATGGCGGAGCTTTGCAGCGAACTCGGAAAGAAAATCATCAACACGGTTGTCACCCAATCCGCCACTCTCGTTACCACTGCACCCTCGCGCGATGACCGGATCGCCACGATCCTGAAAATGGCAAAGGGCGGAAAACGTCCCAGCGTCCTGGTTAATATCCGCAACTCTGACAGTCGCGTCATTCGTAACGTCGGCAAAGCTCATGTGCCGGTTGCCGAAACGGAACTCTCGATGATTCTTCAGCGCGCGGGATTTCCGATCATTGAAAAGCGCGCCGACGATCCAGATATCGAAATCCGTGGAGACGCCAGTTGGTCCGAGTCCTCGAATGGCGGCCTCTCGTCGTGCCGTATCGTCGTCTCAGTAAAGGCTGTTGAACGCAAATCCGATAAACCAATAATGATCGAGAGGGTTGAGTCTGCGGCGACAGCTCCGGATAAGAATGCCGCTATCAAGTCCGCGCAATCGAACGCTGCCGACGCGATCGCGGCAAAAGTTTTGCCGGTTCTCTCGCAATGATTCCGGTGATTCCATTCGAGGTGAAAAGCGAATTTTAACAAAATTGAAAGACTGCACACTATGAAAACAGTTCAACGATATACGCTTATTTTGCTGCTGGCTTTAATGGCCGTGCCACTCGCGAGCGGCGCGGCGGAGCAGGTTCTCACCGTTGCCGTGTTTGATTTCGACTCTAAAGGCGACGCCGCCGTGCGGAATTTAGGTCCCCAGGTGGCGACGATGGTCAATGCGACCCTCTCCACGGATCCAAACATCGTAACCCTCGAACGGGCAGAGTTGGACAAGTCTCTGGGCGAACAGGAACTCTCGCTATCGGGAACGGTAAACGCGGACACGGCGGCAAAGGTTGGCCAACTCACCGGCGCCAAGGTCCTCGTGACGGGCCGCGTTTTCAAAGCTGGCACGGAGACGATCATGGTCGCAAAAATCATCAGCGCTGAGACGAGCAGGGTTTATGGCGAAATGGTCAAAGGAAGCGAGAGCGCTACTCCGAGCAGCATGTCAGAAGAACTCGCGAAAAAAATCGGCAAAACCATCGCTGCTAAATCTGATACTCTTGTCGCAAAAGTCGTTTCGCGAGAGGAGCGAATGAATAACTTTCTCAAAACACTAAAATCTGGAAGCAGGCCCGCCGTTTCGATCAACGTACCCGAGCAACATTTTGGCGCACCGGTTCGAGACCCCGCAGCCGCGACGGAACTGAGTTTTTATCTGCAAAAAGCCGGCTTCACTGTGGTGGATGAGCGATCCGATAAAAAGCCTGATGTGGAGATTACGGGTGAAGCTTTCAGTGCGCTTGGCCTCCGGAAGGGCAATCTTATTTCCTGCCGCTCGCGGATCGAGTTGAAGGCGCGCGATCGCGCCAGCGGAAAAATTCTGCTCCTGGATCGCCAAACCAGCGTCGCCGTGGACATCTCCGAACAAACCGCCGGAAAAACAGCACTGGAGAATGCGGCAGACGATCTGGCTGAACGCGTTATTCGGAAACTGGCGAAATAGAAAAAGCCGTGGTTACGAAACGAGTTCCCCCGAAACGCTGGCACCCGACTCGCAAAACCTGACAACCGAAAACGCTGAGACGTACACGTTCTGGCCGTCTGCCATCTCTAACTCCAAAAAATCTGTGCCTAATCCATGTGGCGGGGTGCTTAGCAGCCTTTTTCGGCTCTTAAATCGAGCGTTTCGATAGACCACGATTTGCTGGGAGCGCTCGCTGCAATAAATATCATAGCGCCTGACGGTATCAACAATTCCTGATTCGGATGAGGGCTGTTCCGGGTCCTGCAGATTTTGGGTCATTCCGCTCGCCTCGGCTCGCGGCACCGCATCTGCATGCAGGAGGTTTAAGGCTGCTTGCTTCGTCTTCTCAGTTTCCACTCCGAGGTTTCGGAGGACACGCGCGGCCACGCCGTCGCCTTCGCTGAGGATGCCGAGGAGAATATGCCCGGTTCCAACTTTGCAGCAGTTCATCGAGCCAGCTTCTTTGCCAGCGAGCCACAGAATTTTTTTAACTCTCGGAGTATATGGAATGTTGCCAGGGTGCTTTCCGCCCGGCCCTACACCAACCTGTCTTTCGATCTCACCACGGAGGGTTTCAAGGTTTAAGCCAAAACTTGTAAGAATCTTCGCAGCGGTACCCTCGCCAATGGCGATCAGCCCCAAAAGCAGATGTTCTGTTCCAACGAAGTTGTGGTTAAACCGAGCCGCTTCCTTTCGCGCGAGCGCGAGCGTCTGCATTGCACGCGGGGAAAGGTTAGAAAGGGGTGGTGCTCCCGGTTCGCCAGGCTTCGGACCCGCTTTCAAATCCTTCAAGTAAGACATAAGCCAACTCATGGCTGAACCTCAACGACCAACGCCTGATTAATAGACAAAGTTGGCGTCATGGCGTTTCGCGTAACCTGATCAACGTCATGGACGGTGTCAACGGGCATTACTAATCTAAACACAAGTCACATGCACTTACCTCATCACCGGCAACTCGGAGTGTGCAAATATGCCCTTGCAATGTTGGTGCCGGTTGCGTTCGCGCTGGAAATCCCGGTTCTCGCCACCGGCTTACCTTTTGCTCTCGCGATTGCCGGAAGTTCTATCGATGAATCCAACTACGACAGCGCGGATAATTGGAACTTTCCCAACCACAATTATTGGGTCTGCGGACGGCTCAAGAATACAGCCGCGCCGACGCGTTACTCTGACGGATCCCTCGTCAACGGCGGGGCCGGGTACACTGTTATGACGAATGCCATTGCCGGCGAATGTGGTTCCGGTTGGATCCGATTCGATCTCCACGAGATCATAAGTTACTTCGACGGCACAAAAACAAATCGTCTGGTCTTCCATAAAGGCGGCCAGGGTTACAGTCCTACAACGCCGCCGTACGGCCATCTGTTGCTGGATGATATCGCTGTTTTTGACGGCGCGCTAAATGTCAGCGATGCGAGCAACGTGCCACATCGCGGCGATCACGGTGCGGGGGCTCCGCAAGTGCAGGGGCAGCAGCCTGATTACGGCGCACCGAGTTGGAATTCGTCGACGAAACAATGGGACACGACAAAACGCAACGGCCGCGGGGCGACTCCAGTGGACCCCACGTTATACACCATCAGAATAATCCCGCGGGGCGCGACCAACGAGATTCCTGCCACATGGCAATACAAGCCGAACGTGACCTCCTCGCGCTTTAACAAATATGCCGATGCTGGGCCCGACTTCGGCAGTGGAACCGCCCATTATGCATATCTTGTCTGGAGTTGGTTGCATAAAGGTGACGGTGCGACCACGAGCCGTGGCGGCGGCATGGTGCGATCGTTACTCCGCGATGGTCAGGAGTTCTACCGTTGTCCCGTAAAAGCCATAAACAGTGTCGCGTATGACAATAATTCAACCCGAGTGATCGGCCGAGTTACCGCGATTTACGTCAAAACACGCGCGTCGGCCGCTGGTCCGTGGCTTTACGGCTGGATGATTGCATCCCATGCAAGGAAGCTGCCCGATGGAAGTTACGGGACGACCGTCAACCACTTCAGTATCGTCACAAAATGAAACCGATTCCCTTTCATCTCCCCTTGTTGGCCGCGGGCCTCGCAATGTTGTTTCTGCAAAAGACAACTGCGGACACCAACACCACCGGACGCTACGAGATTCGCTCGGCCCACGATCCAGACGGCATCGGAAAGTTTTATATCGGGCGAGAGATTGCGCACGTGATGGGACATGAAGGGGCGGACTGGCTTGAGCGTTCAGAACGCGACACTGAGGAGCGTCCCGATCTGCTAATGAAAGCGCTGAAGATTAGAGAGGGAGAAACGGTGGCGGACATCGGCGCAGGGACAGGGTATTACACTCGGCGTCTTGCGAAAGCGGTCGGTCCCAGGGGAATTGTGGATGCGGTAGACATACAACCCGAAATGCTGCAAATCCTGACGAATAAAATGGCCGCGGAGAACATTCATAACGTAAAGCCTGTTTTAGGCGAGACGCAGGATCCCAAGCTTCAGCCGGGAACGGTCGATTTGGAATTGATGGTCGATGTGTATCATGAATTTGATCAGCCTTATGAAATGGGGCGCGCGCTTTGCGCGGCACTCAAGCCGGGCGGCCGCCTTGTGTTCGTCGAATTCCGGGCTGAGGACCCGAAGGTCCCGATTAAGGCGGTGCATAAAATGAGCGTCGAACAGGTCAGAAAGGAAATGAGGGCGCAACCTCTTGAGTGGGTGGAGACGATCGAAACATTGCCCTGGCAACACATCATTGTGTTTAGAAAAAAGTGAGCGGCATGCAAGTGGGCGTCTTCAGCACCAAGGGCTACGATCGGGAATTCCTCGGGCCCAGGGGTGGTGAAATCCAATGGGTTTTTCACGACTTCAGGCTCTCTGCGGAAACTGCGGAGTTGGCCAGGGGTTGCAAGGCGGTGTGCGCATTCGTGAATGACAACCTCGACGCGGCCTGCCTGCAAAACCTGGCAGCTTCTGGCGTAAAACTCGTGGCTTTGCGCTGCGCGGGTTTCAACAACCTGGATCTTGCCGCGGCCGATCATTTAGGCATGAATGTCACACGCGTTCCCGCCTATTCACCGCACGCCGTGGCAGAACACGCCGTTGCCCTACTGCTTTGCTTGAATCGCAAAATCCACCGCGCATATAACCGGGTAAGGGAACACAACTTCGCTCTGGATGGACTGGTTGGGTTCGATCTTAACGGAAAGACAGCCGGGATTTTAGGCACGGGAAAGATTGGCCGGCTGGCAGCGGGGCTTCTTCGCGGCTTTGGGATGCGAGTAATGGCTTACGATCCCTTTCCAGGAAATGAATGGGCCTCCGCTCAGGGCGTGGAGTATCGGAGCTTTCAGGACGTATTGTCCGGGAGTGACGTGATCAGCTTGCACATGCCGCTTACCCCTGAGACAAAACACATTGTTGATGGAGATGCTCTGGGCAGAGTCAAACACGGCGCTTTCCTTATTAACACCAGCCGCGGCAAGCTCATCGATACGCATGCTTTGATTGAAAGCCTGAAGGCGGGACGGCTCGGAGGCGTCGCATTGGACGTGTATGAAGAAGAGGAAGAATTATTCTTTGAAGACAGATCCGAGATCGTGCTCCAGGATGACGAGTTAACGAGATTGCTTACTTTTCCGAACGTTCTCATTACGGCACACCAGGCTTTTCTCACACGAGAGGCGCTGGCGGGGATCGCGGAGGTGACAGTGGAAAACCTTCTTCGGTTCCAGTCAGGTAAACCGTTCATCGAAGGAACAAAGCTTTCGTAGTTATTCCATGATTCGTCCTTTAATCTCGGCCCTTGCACTCGCCGTTGCGCTGTCCGTTGGCGCTCAACCTCAGCCTCTGATTGTTCCAAAGCCGAAATCTGTCGCCATTAGCGCCGAAACTTTCCGCGCCACGGGAACCCGGCGTTGGGTCGTCACGTCTCCCACGAGCGATCTTAGGTTGAGTGATGTGGCAAAACGCGTTATCGAGGCGGATTGCAGTTTAAACGATAGGTTGCGGCAGCGGTTTACAAAAATCGTTTGGGGGACTCCGAGAGAGATTAGGTTTCCAGAAGAACAAAATGCGCCGGAATGGGCCAAAAACGAAGAAGGATATAAGTTGTCTGTTGAGACAAACGGCATTGTCATCCTTGCGTCGCAACCTCAAGGTGCTTTTTACGCCTTGCAGACCCTCGCTCAGCTGCAAACGGCGGCTTCGGCTCGATCATTCCTTTGCGCAGAGATAGAGGACTGGCCGACTCTGAAGTTTCGAGGCGCGCACTGGTTTCCAAGCGCATCAGGGGTGCCTATGCACCTGAAATTGATTTCAAATGTGCTCGGCAGATTGAAATATAATGCCAGCGTTATTCAGTGCGAAGCGGCGCAGTGGGACCATTATCCCGAAATTAGCGCCAGGAACGCTATCGCCAAAGCAGACCTTGCAAAGCTAGTAGCATCGTGCCGCCAGAATTATCTCGACCCAATCCCCCTAATCAATACGCCAGGACACGCCGAATGGATCTTCCGTAACGGCAATCACCTGGAGCTCGCGGAAGATTCGGAAACTCCTTACGCGTACTGCGTGAGTAATCCGAAAAGCTATGACTTTGTCGAAACCGTTTGGGCTGAGTGTCTTGATGTTTTCAAACCCGATTACGCCCATCTCGGACATGATGAAGTGACGATGCGCGGGCGGTTTCCGAATCCCGAATGCCCCCGCTGCAAGGGTGAAACCGTTGCGTCGCTCTTCTCAAAGCATGCCACCAAACTTGATCAGTGGTGTGGCGCACACAGTGTGAAATCGATGATTTGGGGCGACATGCTTCTGGGCAAGGGCGAAGCTGCCGACGCCACAAGTGCAGGCACGCCGGAGGAGGCCAAACAGCGCAGGTCGGGCCTGCCTAAAAACGTAACCGTTGTGGATTGGCATTACGTTCCCAACGCGGATGAGCGCAGCCTGAAAATTTTTCAAAGCGAAGGTTTTAAGGTGATTGCCGCAACCTTTTGCACGCCACAGAACATCCGAAACTTCACGCAAGCCGCCATTCGAGCGAGAGCTGAAGGACTGCTCCAAACCACATGGATGGGTTACTTCCCGGACGAGCGTGCCTTGAAGAGCAGCCTTAACCAGTTTGCGGCGTTCGTCCTCGCTGCCGACTACGCGTGGTCAGGCCGAACCAACCTGCCGTCTGGATTAGGCTACGAGCCGAAAGATATCTTCCTGAAAGAGTATTCGGGAAAGCCGCTAAACTGATAGTGGCATCCGCGTGTCCGGCCTGAGTCATGGTGGCGATTCTTTGGAAAATCTTGTTGGTTGCACCTTGACTCTGCGGCTGGCGTTTCTTAGGTTCACTGGCCCCATAGCGGGGGCGTAGCTCAATTGGTTAGAGCGCTGCCCTGTCACGGCAGAGGTTACGGGTTCGAGCCCCGCCGCTCCCGCCATTTTTTTCTTTCCGTTCTTCTTCACATTCTTTCCTCAAGTGAATGGATGGCTTTCAGGGAACGCGGAGTGAACTAAGGCCCTCGTCAGGAGCGCGACGATTTTCTCAAAAACTACTTAGCACGAAGGGGCAAAAGTCGGTGCACCAAAGGACGATTTGAAACGATAGGGTCGTGGTCAAAGGTTGGAGTGCGGTTCGGATGCAAAACATTCGTCCGAGCAACGTTTGTGCAAAATACGTCGTACAACACCTCTCCAGCCATGATTGCCACCCTGCTGCCTTTGGATAGCCACTCTCTATGCACAAAAGCCAAACGCAGTACGGGACTCAGCCATTTTGGAGAACCCCGCATCGAACCCGCCCTGTCCACTCTTGTAAACAGCCTTGAGCGCGAAGCCGAACTGCACAGCTTTGGCAGGTTTCTAATGCGCGCCCATCTACGAGGGCTCCTCGAAACGAGGCTCCGCCTCACCAATGCTTTTCAGGCCGCCGATCAAGAACAGGAGGCACGCATTGAGAAGCCAATCTTTATCATCGGCGTTCCCCGAAGCGGCTCAACTTATCTACATGAATTGCTGGCCGAAGTTCCAGGTTACCGAGCGCCCCGTGTTTGGGAAGTCATGTTCCCGATCCGTGGGACGGCCGGAGGATTGCGAGACGCGCGTTCGCGCGTTCGTAAAGCAGCGTTGTGCCTGTGGTGTTTCCGCATGTTCGCACCGCGGGCTGACGCTGTTTTCCCTATGCGAGCCAACACGCCGCACGAATGCGTGGCGATTCATAGTTACACGTTTCTGTCGCAAGAGTTTGTCTCCACATGCCGCGTTCCGTCTTACGAACGGTTCCTGAGATACACTGATCTGACGCCGGCATACACTTTCGAAAAGCGTTTCCTCCAACATCTTCAGGGCAATTCAAATGGCACGCGTTGGGTGCTCAAATCTCCTGACCACGTGCATGGGCTTGAGGAACTGCTCAAGGTCTTTCCGGACGCTACGATTATCCAAACCCATCGCAACCCGCTGGAGGTGCTGCAGTCCTCCACACAACTGACCCATGTACTTCAGGGCCTGTACTCGCGCCCATCAGATCTTGGGGACATCTACGCACGTGAAGCCGCCGTTCTGGCGAAGGCCGCCGAACGATTCATGGTGTTTCGCGATGCTCATCCGGAACTTGCCGATCGCATCATCGATGTTCGTTACACCGATCTCGTTGAGGCCCCAGTTACCACGGTTAACGGGATTATTGAAAGGCTGGAAGGACGCATGGCGCCAGAAGTGGCCGTCCGTCTTCAAAATTTTGCAGCGGGGCGAGCGCGTTACAAAGGACGGCGGGGTGCGCTGCAAGACCCGGGATTGTGCATTGAACCGGGACTATCGGTTCGGTTCAAAGATTATTGCGCTCGCTTCAGTTTGCCTTTCAGTGAAACGACTTAATACAGTGCTGCCGGTCAGGAACTCGGGTTCCTGCTCTACCGTGTCCACGCCTCCTGGTGGAGCCAATTGTGGCAGCAGCTCAGTTCTTTCCGCCGGGGGCTCCCGCTCATCATCCCCGCGAGAGAACGCCAATCTGTCTCCCGCTGTTGGCTGGCGGCACTGTATTTTCTTCTTCAAAGCTTTTGCAACCAGGAACCACCAGTAAGGATATAGATGACATGGAGGAGATAACATGAGCAGCAACGTAATAGTTCCGTTCGTTGGGGAACCGGTTTCAGACGCATTAGGGCCTTTTTCCGCAGTCGATCTAATGCCGGAACCGCCACAAATCCTGTCCGATTTGCAGGAGCATGCATTGCTTTCCGAAACACTTGACGAAAACGCGCGGCTGCGCCGCGCGTGTGACGAGCTGCGGTCGCAATTGAAAGAACTTAAACTGCGCGTGCTCGAAGACTGCGATTACCTTCGGTCGGATGCGAAACCGATCCAATCGCATTCGAGCATCATTGGACAGAGCGCCAGCATTAACCGTGTCCTGCATCAAATCGAACAGGTAGCCCAGGCTGATTGCGCCGTACTCATTAACGGCGAGACTGGAACCGGCAAGGAACTTGTCGCCCAGGAAATCCACAACCTGAGCGCCCGGAGAAACAGACAGATGGTTCTCGTCAATTGCGCGGCGCTGCCATCGGCGCTTGTGGAAAACGAATTGTTTGGACGCGAGCGCGGAGCGTACACCGGCGCGAATACCAGCCAGGTGGGGCGCTTCCAGGCTGCGGACAATTCAACGATCTTTCTCGATGAAGTCGGGGAGCTTTCGACGGAAGTACAGGCGAAACTGCTTCGGGTCTTGCAACAAGGAGAATTCCAGAAGCTGGGGAGCCCGAATATGTGCAGGGTCAATGTAAGGCTCATTGCCGCCACGAACCGGGATTTGGCCGAAGACGTCCGCAAAGGAAAATTCCGGGAGGATTTCTATTACCGCCTGAAAGTTTTCCCGATTGTAGTTCCGCCGCTTCGCGAACGAGTGGACGACATTCCTGCGCTGGTGTTCGCTTTCATGCAGGAATTTTCGAAGCGCATGGGGAAGAAAGTGAACAAGGTGTCGCAGAAATCCATGGAATGCCTGCAAAAGCACGCGTGGCCCGGAAACATTCGCGAACTGCGAAATGTCATTGAGCACAGCGTCATTCTTAGCAGGGGAGATACCCTGAGGGTGACATTTCTTGGAGATTCACCGACCCGGGAACCGCAGCCGGTGACCCTCGCTGAGGCCGAGCGCGAACACATTCTCAAAACGCTGGAACTCACAAACTGGCGGATTAAGGGAAAACAAGGGGCAGCAGAGCGGCTCGATCTCGAACCCAGCACGCTGTATTCGCGCATGCAGAAACTGGGAATACCAACACGACGCCAGAAAGAAGAGCAGGCCCTGCTTCTGTGACATAAACAAATCGGAGAGCCACATGAAAACCTTCAATCTTTATTGCCTTATCCTTGTTGTTTCAATCCTGGGCGGCGCTTCTCAAGTCAACGCGGCCACGCCTGAAGAGAAACCGGCGCTCACAGTGCATTTGGGCGATCTGCATGATGAACTCCAGGCACTGCGAAAGGAACTCTCGAGGACCGTTGCCGCGCTCGACAGGATGAAAACGGCCTCAAACAAAAAGGCGGAAAACCTCGAAGAAGCTTTCACCCAATTCGATCGGTGCTGGACTCTGTTCGATGCGCAAGCGGAGACAGTGAGGCAACACGGCCTGGTTACGAAGGTGCGGGCAAAAGAACACTGGGCGGCATGGCACGGTGAAATCCAAACAATGCAAAACCCAAAGCTGCGCGAAAAAGCGGAGAAGCGTTACGCTCTGACAACCCGTGATTTTGAGAAAATCGGCGAAGAGGTTGCCGATGCCAAAGAAGAGTTCGCGCCGCTGGCAGCGGACCTAAAGGATATTCACACCTACCTGCAAACCGATCTGACGCGCGATGCAGTTTCATCGCTTTCGAGCATCATTTGGACCATGGGGAGCCGGGCGCGCGTCGTGGATCGTAAGATCGAAGCCATCTGCGACGAGATTGAGAACACAATGAACAAGCTGCCCCGGAGGTGAAGGACGCAGGGCTCAGGCCCCGTGCGCTTTTTGCCTCGCGGCCAGGTAGTGATCCAATTCGTTGACGTCCTTGAAAATAGCGATCCCCGGAAGTGAGGCGATGATCTCGAACACTTCCTGGATTTGGGGCTGCAGGTTTACAAGAGACGCCAGTCCCCCGCGCTCTTTCAATTGCTTGCGAGTATGCGCGATCACCCGTAATCCCGCACTGCTGATGAACGTGAGTTGTGCGAGGTCGAACACGAGCTCTTTCACGGGGCCTTTGAGCAGGTCGTTAAGTTGACTCTCCAACTCAGGCGCGGTGGATGTGTCGAGGCTGCCGGAGAGCCGCACGTTCGCGGTGTCGGCGGTTGATGGTGTCGAACCTTTTTGTATCCGAATGAGAAGCGGCATAGATTTTATTAAGTTTTTGTTTTTTCAGAATTCACTTCCTTGACGGGTGGTGGTTCATCGAGGTCCTTGATGAGGAGCAAAACGTTTTCGTTCGCGTCCCGGCGGTATCGGATGGAGTCGGTATAGCGGCGTATGATTTGAATGCCCCATCCGCCGGGTGGGTCGTCTTCGGCCGCGGGAACGGGAGTCTTGTTGAACATCTCGAAATCGAGCTCGGGTCCGGCGTCTCGAAGCTCAATAAGGATTCGGCGTTCCTGCCGCTCGACGGCCAAGCGAAACTTTTTTTGGGCGTCCCTGCCAAGCGCGTGCGTCACGATGTTGCTGCCGCACTCTTCAAGCGCGAGGGCCAGTCCGCTCAGAATCCGGGACGGGACGTGCTGTGCGCGGCCAAATTCCTGGAAGGCTTCTACTGCGCGCATGACCTCCTGCGGAGTTGCCTGTAGCTCCATTCTCATTGAGCGACGTCTCCGTTTGCCGGTCTGCCCCAGGCCGAATTCACTTTGAGCGCCAGGATGGCGATGTCATCGGACTGCGGCGCGGAATTTGCGAACTTTCGGACATCGCGAAGGAGGGCGGATGTCATTTCAGTTGCAGAAGAGCTCGAGAAGGTTGCGGCCTCTGCCAGAAGCCGATCATTTCCGTAGCATTCAGAGCTGGGATTGAACGCCTCGCTTACTCCGTCTGAATAAAGGAGCAGCCCATCTCCGTCATGCAGCGTCAACTCGGTCCGATCGAAGCGGATCCCAGCATCGAACCCGAGCGCTGTGCCGAGCCGGTTCACTGCCCATCTCGCCGAACCGTTGGGGGAGATCACTATGGGCCGGCAATGCCCGGCATTAGCGATGACGAGACGGCGGCGTTGAGGCTCGAAGACCGCGCACAGAAAAGTCACAAACATTCCGGAAGGATTATCCATGGCCAGTTCATCGTTTAGCCTCGCAAGGATCTCCTCCGGGTTGGAGAGTTCGCGCGACAAGACGCGGGCGAGGCTGATGGCGCGAACCATAAACATGGAAGCGGAGAGGCCTTTGCCGGATACGTCTCCGAGGAACACGACCAACCGCTTCGGATCGGCGGCGCATACGCCATACAGGTCGCCGCCGACTTCCCGTGCCGGCTCTAGTACAGCACCAAATTCCACATGATATTCGCGGCCCAACTCCGCAAAGTCGTGCGGCAGCATACCCATCTGGATCTCTCGGGCCATCGCCAGCTCCCGTGTTGCCGCTTCCGCTTCTCGAGCACGCGTCCGTTTCACGATTTCAAGCAGCTCCTCAACTTTGGCCCGGTAATTTTCCATAGAACGCGCCACCTGGCCGATTTCCGAGTTTTCCTGCTGGAACCCTATCTTCGCACCTGCTTTTCGGGCGGCGAGCTCACGCAAGCATTGGTTCAATCCCGCCAGGGGGGCTATCACGTGGCGCCGGTAAAATAATACCAGGGCGAGAACCATGGCGGATGCGTTGAGAATGAGGAGAGCGAGGGCGACATTTGTCAGGACATGCGCGTGGCGGGCCACCTTCAGGGCGTTTTGCGTCAAACGTTGTTCGAGCATTTCGCGACATTGCGCGATTGGGTTCATAATCTGTGCCTTCGCGTCCTCGTACTCAGGACCGTAGACCAAGCGCAGCGCGCGGGGGTTATCATGATCGTCCGCCGCGGCGAGGGCCTGCTTTTCCAAATGAACCAGCGCGTCGGATTGGCCTTTGGCTTCATTGATGAGTTGGAGCTCTTTGGGGGTGAGGCCAAGTCGTCGCAAGCCGTTGGAGGCTTCGTCGCGATTGCGCTCTACTACCAACTCGCGTTCAAAAGCGGCGCGATAACGTTCGTTTCCGGTTGCAGCGTATGCACGAACAGCGGCCGTGAGATGGTCGCTGCCTGAGGCGAGTTGCTCAGTAAGGTTGAACATCTGGCGTCTCTCCTCATAAGAACGCTCCTGAACAATCCGAAGTTGCCGCGACCAGAGGGCGCAGGCAATCGCCGCGAGTGAAGTAATAACAATTGCAATCGTGATCGCCTGGCTTGTCCGTTGAATGCGCATCGTTCAGATTCTCACTGCGGCGAAGCGCTCCATGACGAATCTGGATCATATTCCTTCATCTTCTCTGCAATGCTGAACGTATGAGAACCGAGGTCCTTCTGATATACACGACCCTGCTGGTTCACGATGAACGTCATTATGCCGGTTTCTCCGTAGCTGGCAGGCCACGCGACCATAGCGAAGCCTCCGATCATGTTGCCGTTGATTACGTAGTCGTATTTGCCACCGGGGGCATGCTTGCCCTGCCTCGTTAGAATCTTGAAGTAATAACCGTGAAATGGCTGACGCCCGGCATTCTGAGCCTGTTGTTTGCCGAAATAGCCCTCCTCCTGTGCATCAGCTACCAGCGGGCCCAGGGGACTTTCCTGCCCATTCAGATCAATGGGCCAGTAAAGACCATCGGTTTTTCCGGGCGAACTTCTGATTTGCTGCGCGTATTTCAAAACACCGTTGCCGGTATGGTCCTGACTCGCATACTCCCGTTGCGCATCCACATAGGCACGCATCGAACTCAGAACGTCCAGCTCGTTACGTCCGATGCGGCGGTTGAGCAACTCCTGCTTTCCGGCACCGGTATCGAAATACCAACCCGATCGATCTTTCACGAGCGGGATCGGAAATGGCCAGAGATCGTCGCCGACCTCGAGGGTCATATTCGTGGCCGAGGTGCGATCCAACCTGTTGGACTGACTGAGCGCGGCGGAAAAAGTGGCGAGATCGTTCGTGGCTTGAACCCGATCCGGATTTTGCAGGTCCTCGGCGGCCGGTCCGAACAATTCGTGCAGCCGTTGTGTATCGACGTTCGAGGCAGCCATGCGGAGTTCCGCGACCGCGTCCTCGGGCCTGGCGAAAACCTTTCCCGCAGTGACCGCGTGGCTGGTTAATGGTTTAAGCAAAGCGAAAGTCGCGACCGCAGAGATCACTAGCGCTAAAGCAGAGCCGAACCGCCGCACTCCAAAACCTTTTGAAAGCCCGGCCGGTTTAAAAGGACGCCGGCAGTGAATGGATCGCGGTCGTGGTCTGCGGATTTGGGGGGAGCCACGCAAGGTGGAGTTCAATAATGACAAAAGATATTTCATATCACTACCGCGTCGGGGAGTTGAGGTTGAAGCCTTACGGCCGCGTTTTTCTCCGGGGTTTGTCATTTTACGTTTCGAGTTTTTCATCTTCTCCCTCCTCCTCCTCTTCCGCCCCCTCGCGCACCTCCGCCCGCGCTGGCGCGGCTAGCGGATCCGCGTGAACTTGCGGCGCGCGCGCTGCTGCCGCCGCTCGATTTGTTGAAGGCGCTACTGCTACCGGAAGAGGACGGACGGCTGGTGGAAGAAGCGGATGGCCGGCTTGCTGCGGAAGAACTTCGTTGAGAAGTGGATGGCCTTGATCCAGCGCCGGAGCCAGCGCTGCTCCCGCCGGGTGACCGGCCCGCACCAGTGCCCGCGCCGGCGCCGGCCTGGCGGTTTGCCGCACTTGCTGAGGAGCCGGCGCCAGCCTGCCTGTTCGCGGCACTTGCGCCTGCTCCCGCCTGACGATTAGCTGCGCCCGCAGTTGCACCCGCCCCGGCTTGCCGGTTCCCAGCGGCGGCACCTGCGCCTGCCTGTCGATTCGCTGCCGCTGTGCCTGACGATCTCGAGCCGGTTCCCGGGGTCGAGCCGGAGCCATAACCTCGCGCTTCTCGATTCGCCTGACTTCCCGCTGCACTGGATTGTGCCCGGCGGCTTTCGTTGGGTTTCCACTGTTGTGCCTTTTGCTGACGGCCGGCCTGGTTGGAGTCGCGATTTGCCTGGCGATTGCCCTGATTTGCGTCTCGATTAGACTGTCGATTTGCCTGATTGGCGCTTCTATCGGAACTGCGGTCCGTATTTCGATTCACGTCCCGATTGACGTCGCGATTCACATCGCGATTGAAGTCACTGTTGTAGTGATGGTCGACGTCGACATCCACGTGGCCGCCGCCCCAATTACAATTGTTGGCGATAATAGCACCGCAGGCCATCCCTACTCCGAAACTCACCAGCGGCGCATAAGGGCTGTACACATAGCCAGCCGGTGGATAATACACGGCCGGCGGGTAGCTCGGGACGTAAATGACTTCTGGATTCGAAGGCACCACCTGCACGACTTCCTTTGTGACATTTACTATTTCATGGGTAGTCACGTTGGTTTCCTGGACGACGACATTTGTAACAGTGACCACCTGCTGATCGCTGCTCTGAAGCGTGCCGGCTCCTTTAGCTTTCCCGCGCAAGGATTGGATCGCATCCATGACATCCTCCTGCTGGTTAACAAAAGCGTCGCCGAGGTTGATCGTCCAATCGAGGTTCGTATTCATTTTGGCGATCATGTCCGGGAAGTTTGCGAGGCGCTTGACGTTATCGTCCCATGGCTGGTCCACCAATTTCGGGATGTTGTTGGTGTCTTGAACAAACCTAGCGGCCTGGACGATCTCGAGAGGATAGGCTGAGGCGGGCAGGATGATTGCGATGAGCGGATCAGGATGAAGGGCGATTGGCTCGACCAGTTTCTCCAACTCTTCTTTGCTTTTCTTTGCGGGAGCCGAAGGGGGAGCCGCAGGATTTGCGGCGGGTGCGCCAGTCGAGGCTGTCGCTGCAGATGCCGGAGCGGTTGAGGCTGGAGGTTGCGCAGCGGCGCCGGGCGCGGGAGCAGCTTGAGTTGCCGCTGGCGGAGCTGTAGCGACGACCTTGGAGGACGGCGTGTTTGTTGACGCTGCGCTGGCGGCAAGCGCCTGGTTGTATCGGCCCATCAAGACGAGGACTGCCACGGACCCGGCGATAAGGCTGGCATTCATATGTGAACCGTTCCTTTCAAAGCACAATAACCCCCCACTCTGAACCTGTAGGCTAGACCCATGCCAAACGAAGACTCTTTCAGTCATCGCGCTGCAAGTTGCTCAAGGTAAGAACAATGGGCGAGAGAGACCGAAGACTTCGAAAATGCCGAAGCGAGGAAGAAAGTCGGAGGTGCGGACGATCGGACGATAATTCGTCCGTTCAGCGTCGTGGCAATGACCGGCGGCTTGGTTACCTTGGGTTACCTACGGTTACCCTGGGTTACCCAACGGTTACCCACAGTTACCTGCTGTGTCCTGTGCGAGTCGTTTGGCGGGCCGATGTTCGACCGAATGGAATCAATGACTAATCATCAGATTGCGAAACCATGGATTTTTTCAACATCCGCCTTCGTCAAAGCACCTCGGCACGACAGGGGAAATGACCAACAAAAGTACAGAAATCCAACCGCGAATCGAATGGACGGCTCGCGGGGACGCTCGCCCCACCCGCGGCATGATCCTAAAAAGTTTATCTTTTCTTTACCGGCTTGACCGAGGTAACTGCCATCCACCGGCAAGCTTTGTGTGATAACAAGCTTCAAAAGGTTTCAGCAACCTTCAGATGGCTTCAGAAAGTGTGAAGCAAAACTTCAAAGTTCAAAATTCAAACTCCAGTGAAACTGGAAAAAGCTGTGGCCAAATCGTGGCGTAGCGGACGTCTGCTACATGACTGCTACAAGTGCTACGGACTGAACGCAGGTTTCTACGTTTCAAGGTTTCGAAGTTTCTAAAACTGGGAAACGAGAGTGTCGGAAAAGTTTACGGAAAAGTTCGCGGCAAAGGGTATGAGGGGCACCCTCCTTCGCCAAGGCTACGGCGCGGCAGGTATGTCGAAATGAGTACAACAGTACAACACGCTCGGTAAAACCGAGGTGAAATGCATGTTTTGGGTACAACATGTTGTACTCGCGAGTACAACAAACCGAACGGCCAACAAGCAGGTGTCCAATGATGGGAGGTGTTGTGGAGGGGTACAACACGAGTACAACAAGAACAACAGAACAAGACTTTTCGGCGCCGCGGGGATCCGTCCCACACGCGTCCCATCCGTCCCAACGTCCCAAGCCCGGTAAAATCGAGGGATTATGCACTTTTCATCCGTCCCATGGGACGGAAGCGATCCGTCCCAAACGCGTTAGTAGGCCGAGCACTCCATCACCAAAGGACAATATGAAGGTGGCTATTCGGAATTATGGTTCAAAAGGTTTTAGATGTGTGCGCGTGCACTGAACTGAGATCGAAGGCGGGACCGTTACACACAAGGGGTTATGCCGAAAGCGTACGTGAAAAAAGCATTTACGATTTCCGTCAACGTTCCAGTTACCGAACTATGAAAACTGATCCAAACAGACACGCAACGCCGCTGCACCATTGGGCGCTATGTTTCGGGACCGCCGCCGTATTTACTCTTTTGTTGCTCAGCTCTCCCAACGTGAATGCCGCCCAGAAAAAGCCGAACATCCTTTGCATCATGGGGGATGACATTGGGATGTGGAACATCGGGGCCTACCATCGCGGCATGATGGCCGGGCGAACACCGAACCTTGATCGACTCGCCAAGCAGGGAATGTATTTCACCGATTATTATGCGGAAGCGAGTTGCACCGCAGGCCGAGCGGCCTTCGTCACCGGCCAATTACCTATCCGCACTGGAATGACCACTGTCGGCCAGGCGGGCGCCAAGACCGGCCTGCCTGCGGAAGCCTGCACCATTGCCACTGCGCTTAACGCTCAGGGCTACGCCACAGGACAGTTCGGCAAGAATCATTTGGGGGACTTGAATGAATTCCTGCCCACCGCACACGGTTTCGATGAATTTTTCGGCTACCTTTACCATTTGGATGCGATGGAAGATCCCGCGCACCCGAACTATCCACAGGATCTGATCGACAAAGTCGGTCCACGCAACATGGTCCATTCGTGGGCAACGGATAAAGATGATCCCACCGAAATGCCGCGCTGGGGAAAGATCGGGAAGCAAAAAATCGAGGACGCCGGGACATTATATCCGGAACGCATGAAAACCGTGGATGACGAGATTCGCGATTTTGCGTTGAAGTTTATTGAGAAGGCCCATGCCGACAACAAACCCTTTTTCTGCTGGCTCAATCCCACTCGCATGCACATCGTCACGCACCTCTCGGACAAATATGAGAAGATGAGAAACGCCGAGAACGGATGGTCGGAGGAAGAAGCCGGCATGGCGCAACTCGATGACGACGTCGGCCTGGTGCTGCAAAGGCTGAAGGACCTTGGGCTCGACGGCGATACTATGGTGGTCTTCACGACGGACAACGGCACCGAAACCTTTACATGGCCCGATGGGGGCACGACGCCATTCGCGCAGTGCAAAGGTACAGTAATGGAGGGGGGCTTTCGCGCGCCATGCATAGTGCGCTGGCCCGGTCACGTTCCAGAAGACTCGATTCAAAACGGGATTTTTTCCGGGCTGGACTGGTTTCCAACTTTTCTCGCGGCTGCGGGCAATGCCGACATTACCGAACAGTTGCTGAAAGGCGCGAAGCTAGGAGACAGGACATATAAGAATCATTTGGACGGCTATGATCAGACCGTTGCGATTACCGGCAAAGGACCATCCGCTCGCCACGAGATATTCTATTTAGGCGAGAGCACAGTAGGCGCCGTACGGATTGACGATTATAAGTATAGGTTCATCGATCAGCCGCAGGGCTGGCTGGGGGACAAGGTTCACGTGGATGTCCCGTACCTGATCAACCTGCGGCTCGATCCCTTTGAGCGGCAGGGATGGCCCAACAATGGGACTAAAGAAGGAGCTCAGCAATATTTCGATTGGTTCAAGTTCCAGTTCTGGCGTTTTGTGTTTGTCCAGCAGGTGATGGGGAAGGAACTCCAGACTTTTCTCGATTACCCACCCATGCAAAAGGGCGCGAGCTTCAACCTCGACGCCGTGAAAGCGGAAATGGCCAAACGGATGGCTCAGGCGGAGAGGGCGAGCAAGGGCAACGGCGATTGAGAAGAATTAATTAAAAGACGCAGTTTCGGAGTTTTTATGTCCCGCGCATCAACGGAACTTTGGATTGACGGGGGCGATGAGTAAGGCACCCACAGCAAAGACCGGTTGGAAGCAGAGAGTTGCCCACGAGTTGCTCAATTATTGGATAGCGTTTCTTTACCTGGCCTTTTTCTTTGCCACGTTCGCCTGGTATCGCAGGTTCATCCTGGCCGAATATCACATCAGCTACTATCACTACGGGACTGCGTTAATTGAAGCGCTGATTTTGGCCAAGGTGGTACTGATCGGCGATGCCCTGCGACTGGGCGGCGGACACGAAAACAAGCCGTTGATTTTTCCCGTCCTGTACAAAGCCGTTATGTTCAGCCTTTTCGTGGGACTCTTTGCTGTCCTCGAGCACACCGTTGGCGGACTGGTTCACGGAAAAGGCCTGGCCGGAGGCTTTCACGAAATCATGAATGAAGGCAAAGATGAGTTGCTGGCCCGGTGTCTGCTCACATTTTTCTCATTTATCCCGTTCTTCGCCTTCAGGGAATTGGCCCGCGTCATCGGCGAGGGCAAATTGTCGACGCTGTTTTTCAGGCATCGGTGAGAGGTATCGAACGCGCGTTCGGAGCCCTCGTTTATGCGATAAGCGGTGATTCTCTTGTCTCAAAACTGATGGCCGAGCTGCATGTAAAAGAGGCTGCCTTCGCTTGACCACGCGTAATCGAAGCTCACGATGGTCGAGAGATTCCAGGCGAGTCGAAGCCCGGCGCCGCCATCCACTTTCCAGTCTTCTAAAGTGGTTCGCCTCACGGAATCGAAGACGCGGCCGGAATCAACGAACGGAGCGAGCATGAATCGCAAGTGCTGACGCCAAATCGTTGTTTCGGCAAAGCTCCAGCGGAGTTCGCCGTTCACAAACATCGCCGCATGTCCGACAAATCGATCGGTAACGAATCCCCGAAGCGTCGGTGCGCCGCCCAAGCCAATCGTATCGCCATCGGTGAACGCGAAAATCGGAGCGGAATAAAATGGAACGTCGCCGAACTGCATTCCGTAGGTGAGCCTCCCGGCGGCGATCAACCGTTTCGGCTGGTTTAAGAGGTTGTAATAACCACGCGCGCTGAGCGTCACCTGTTCGTAGTTAAAACTTGAGCCAAGGAGTTCCGAGGAAATCCGGCTTGCCGCCTGGAGCATTACGCCGGATGCAGGATCCGGCTCAAAATCGCGCGAATCAAAGGTGAGGCCAACCTTTAGAGCGTTATCCCACCCGCCATCAAATCCCTGGAGAGCGCCTGCCTGATGATCGAGGAGGAGGCGTGTGGGCTGCATCATCGCTCGGTCGATGCTGTCGCCAGTGTAGTCCTTTACCGCGACATGGGTGATTTGCAAACCCACCTGCGGCCGCAACAGTCCGCCCCAGTAACTTCTTTCAACCGTTAGCAGGCCACCGATCTGTGTCCGGCTGTAATCGTTGAAGCGCGCCCATGTTTGTCCTCCGACATTTCGTTCGAGCGCATCAGTGTACTCTTCGAAGTCATGAAATTGGCGATCAGAGCCGGGATAAGTCAGCGGGTGCAGAGTTGATTCGCCGACACCGAAATAGTTTTCAAATTTATTTCGATCGTAGACCGCCGCGGCGCGAACACGCCACGGCGAATCGTGAATGTATGGCTGGTCATAGCCAATCAAGGCTCGAGCAGAGCCTCCGGTGCTGCCGGTCGCGGTGATGGCGATTTGCCGGCGATAGGGGGTATATCGAAAAAAAGGACTGTCTTCAGCGCCGTTGTCGAACCACTGCACGGCGGCGCCAAGGGTCAGGCCGGTCTCTGCGTTCACACTAATCGCCGGGAAGCCTGTGATGTAAGTGCCAGCGCGTTTATCCTTAAGCAATTGGTCGGGCAAAGGGTCGCGGTTGGCGAGGAAGTCGGGAACTGCAGGAACCGTTGGTCGATCCACCGCATCCTCGCCTGCCTGGGCCGGGGTGTTGGGCGCAACCAGCAACGCGACGAGCACGCAGCAGCAATTCAGCTTCAGCAACCTCATTGGCGTGATGGGGTGTGCTTCTTCGAATTGAGGATCACGATGTCAACCGGGCGGTCGGATTGAAAGTCCATGAACTTTAGGTCGGGACCTCGTCCGCCACTCGCCTTGCTCTTGTGACGGATTTTCTATGTGGCCGGCGTGGCTCAATGAACGGGGCTTTCTTTCCGTACTTCAGGACGTTGTCGGCGGGCATTGTGGCAAACAGGTGCATGATGCGGGCGATTACGCCCGTCCAGCCGGTTTGATGACTGGCGCCGAGGCCAGCGCCGTTGTCGCCGTGGAAATACTCGTAAAAAAGAATGTGGTCGCGCCAATGCGGATCGGTCTGGAATTTTTGTTCCCCGCCGAAGACGGGCCGTTTTCCGTCTTTGCCGCGAAGGAAAAGATTTCCCAGGCGCCGGCCGAGGTCCTCAGCCACCTGGTACAGGTTCATCATGTTTCCTGAACCGGTGGGACATTCGATGAGGAAATTGTTGCCGTAGTAGGCATAGTATTGAAGCAGGGCACGGATGATGAGCGCGTTGACGGGCATCCAGATGGGGCCGCGCCAGTTCGAGTTTCCGCCGAACATGCCGGTGTCCGACTCGCCCGGGAGATAAGGCACTTTGTACTCGCACTCCCCGACTTTAAAAACGTAAGGATGATCGGCATGAAACCGGGAGAGCGAACGGACCCCGTACGGGCTTAAGAATTCCTTCTCATCCAACATGCGAGTGAGCACACGACGGAGCTTGTGTTCGTCCAAAATCGCGCAGAGGCTGCGATTCTGCTGGCCGGCTGTCATGGCGGTGTGAACGAAACTGATGAGTTCCGGACGCGAGCTGAAAAAGTTTTCGGCTCGCGCGACTATATCAGGATATTTCTCGCGGAATTCGCCCTCAAAGACGGCAACCGCGCATAGCGGCAGCAAGCCGACCATGGAGCGGACTTTGAGACGCTGGCCCTGGCCGTTCGGCAACTGAAGCACGTCGTAGAAAAAGCCGTCTTCCTCATCCCACATGCCCGTGTTGCTTCCGGCGTGGACTGTAGCGGAAGCGATAAAGCAAAAGTGCTGCATGAATTTCAGCACCATGTCCGCGTGACTATCATAATGCATCGCGAGTTCGATGGAGATTTCCAGCATGTTCAGGCTGAACAGGGCCATCCATGCGGTGCCGTCCGCCTGCTCGAGGTAGCCGCCCGTTGGGAGCGGTGAGCTGCGATCAAAGACGCCGATGTTATCCAGGCCGAGAAAACCTCCTTCGAAGGCGTTCTTTCCGGACCGATCTTTGCGGTTGAGCCACCACGTGAAGTTGAGCAGCAGTTTTTGGAAGCTGCGTTGGAGCCAGGCGATGTCCCCCTGGCCCTTGCGCGCTTTTTCCAGACGATAGGTAAATATGGTGGCCCAGGGATGCACCGGTGGATTCACGTCACCAAAGTTCCACTCGTAAGCGGGAATCTGGCCGTTCGGGTGCAAATAGTTTTCGCTCAGCATGAGATCGAGTTGCGCTTTTGCGAAATCAGGATCAACCAGACTGAGCGCTAAAACATGAAAGGCGAGATCCCAGGCTGCATACCACGGGTATTCCCATTTATCGGGCATGGAAATGACATCGCCATTGTACATGTGGTGCCAATGTTCGTTGCGCGGCGGTTTTTTCGAGGCAGGCGCGAAGGGGTCGCAGCCTCGCTCCTCCAGCCAGCGGTTTACATCGAAGAAATAAAACTGCTTGGACCAAAGCATACCGGCCAACGCCTGCCGCATAACCATCCTCGCGTCGGAATCGAGAGAGTCGGGAATCAGATCTGCGTAGAACTCGTCGCTTTCCTGACGACGCATTTCCATCATGCAATCGAAATGGCTTCCAAAAGAGCCGTCGACGTTGCCGTAAGTGCGCGCGAGATCAGGAGGCGAGCTTTTGGCAAGCCGGAGCCTGATCGACCGATTTCCTCCGGCAGGCACCTGAAGGTGGTATTGGGCGGCGACTTTCGTTCCGGTCTCCGCAGGATTCACGGCATCCCGCTTTCCATGGACTATGAAATCGTTGATGCCGTCTTTGAAGCAGGCGGCAGTACTTTGAGATCCGAAAACGCGGAGGCTGTTGGTTTCGTTTTCTGTGAAGAGCAACCGCTGAGCTTCATGGCAATACAGGTACCAGGCGCCAAGCTGATCATCGCTCGCCTGAACGGCGGCTGAATTGCCGCCAGTCGTTTTGAGGGAAGGACGGCTTGTAACGCCGTTCCATGACCAAATGTTGCGGAACCAAAGCGTCGGCAGCAGGTGAATCTCCGCGGCTGACGGTCCTCGATTATGAACAGTGATCTGGATGAGAATGTTTTCCGGAGACTCCTTTGCATATTCGACGAAGACGTCGAAATAACGGTTTTCGTTGAAGATACCTGTATTAATCAGCTCGTATTCAAAATCGAGGCGGTTGCGATTTTTATTCATCCTGAGCAGATCTTCATAGGGGTAGGCGGCATGAGGATACTTGTACAAACATTTCATGTACGAGTGCGTGGGAGTGCTATCGAGGTAATAATAGTATTCTTTGACGTCCTCTCCATGATTGCCCTCGCTGTTCGTGAGACCGAACAAGCGCTCCTTGATGATCGGATCCTTTCCGTTCCAAAGAGCCAGGGCAAAACAGAGGCGCTGCTGGTCATCCGAAATGCCGGCGAGGCCATCCTCGCCCCAATGATAGGCCCGTGAGCGAGCCTGATCATGGGTGAAGTAATCCCATGCGTTCCCATTCTCGCTGTAATCTTCGCGGACGGTGCCCCACTGGCGCTCGCTCAAGTAAGGTCCCCATTTTTTCCATGGGCTCTGCGGGTTGCGAGCTTCTTCCAGACGTTTTGATTCTTTATTCATAACCATATTTCTTCCGCTGAACTTTTTTGGTTCGGGTGACGATGCCCGGTTTTAAGACCGGGCGAAAAAGTCGCACGCAGGCGCAGCGATGTGCTGCAGTCCGAGCGATACGGCATGGAGTGGCGACCAGGGCCGGGCCGACAATCAACGCCGCAGCCTTGTGAGAGGTGCCGCAAATGAACCACTCGAAAACTGAAGCGCGCGTGTGGAGGAAGCCCATCATGCCGCCTTTCGATGAAAGTCTGTGAAAGGACCTTCGGTATGGCTCAGGTAACTCCTGACCGCCTGTTCAACGTTGAAAAACATCCCGGATCGCCCGAGCTTCCGTCCGAGTGCTGACTTCTGGATCAGCCCGAGCGGCTCCGGGTTCAATCCGGCCAACCAAAGCACCACGCCGGTTTGCTGTAATTTTTTTTCGGCTTCCGTGAGCATTTTTATGGCGGTGTATTCGAAATCCGGAATGGCGCTGCAGTCGAGGACCAGGACCCGGGGTTTGTGCTCCTTGAGCAAGGGCCAGATTAGGTTCCCGATCCGCCTGGCATTCGCGAAATGGATCATGCCCTCGGTCTTGAGCAGCAACAAACCGTCGAACGATTCGTCTTCGGGGTGTTCTTTGGAGCGCGGTCGAAACACATCGGTGCCGGGTTTTCGTCCGAGAACGAACACAGGCCGACGGCTGCCGTGGATAGCGAGGGCCAGCAAAGAGAGGAGGACGGCGACAAGAATTCCCCTTAACGTGCCGAGAATGAGAACTCCGAGCGCTGATGCGATGGCCCAACTAAATTCCATGAACCGAATCCTCCATACGGCCCTGAATTCAGGGAGTTCGACCATAGTCATGCAAGGCACGATGACGACCACCGCGAGGGTCGCCTCCGGAAGCAAATGCACAAGCGGAGCCAGAAAAATCAGGACCGCCACTACTAGCAGCGCGGTGACGACAGCCGCAAACTGTGTTCGTGCCCCCGCTTTTCGATTGACGGCAGTTTGCGATGTTCCGCCCCCGGAGGGCATGTTGTGGAAGAACCCACCGATCAAGTTCGCCGAGCCGATTGCGAATAGTTCCCTGTTTGGGCGGGGTTGTGGTTCTTCAGGGTCCCGGAAGGCCTGGCCAGCAGCGATTGATTCGACGAAGCTCATCAGAGCGATGCCCATAGCCGCGGGCCAGAGCTGATCGAGCAGAGGAATATTTGGCAGGCTAAAGGAAGGGAGCCCCGGCTTGACCTTCTCCACCAAGTGGATTCCAAAGCGGCTTAAGCCTGCAAGACCTGATAAAGCAATACCGGTGGAGACAGTCACCAGTGACGCGGGGACGCAGGGGAGAAAACGCTGCAGTCCGAGTTGGAGAGCCAGCATCGCTACCGCCAGCAAAAGGGTGGGGACGGAAGCCAGTGGAATGTGGTTAAAGATTGAGATGAGGTTGTGAAAGAAATGGGCTTTTGCGAAATGGACTCCAAGCAGTTTGGGGACCTGGTCCACGACGATGGTTAGCCCGACACCTGACTTGAACCCGATCAAAACCGGGTGTGAAATGAAACTGGCAACGCTCCCCAGTCGCAACAATGATGCTGCCAAAAGCAGGCCGCCCACCAGACAAGCGAGGGTCGAAGCGGCTGGCGGGCCGAGGCCACCGATCGCATTGGCAGTAAGAATGGCAATGGTGGAAGTGGTGGTCACGCTTAGGACCCGAGAAGTTCCCACTAACGCGTACACCACCAGAGGCACCAGGGCCGTGTAGAGTCCCACCGCCAGGGGCAGGCCGGCGATTGCGCCGTACGCCATTGCCTGCGGAACGACCACCGCCGCGGCCGTTAATCCCGCCACAATATCCGGACGCAGGCACGCCGGGTCATACGAACGCAGCCATTCCGCAGCAGGGAACCGCGGATCGTTGGCGTTCGGCGATGACTGGTTCATGGATCACGTTCTATCTTTGAATGGGAAGAGCGATAAGTCGCACGGCGGCCAGGGCGAAAGCAGACAAGCCAACGGCCAGCACGGTCCTTCTGATCCACGGGATGTCGAACTTGGAGGCGGTGCCTCCGCAAAAGAGCGCGGAGGCGAGCAACACGGTCATTAACACATAAGTGCGACCGGTCCGTCCCGCATTTCCGGCCTGATCCCAGAATCGCTGGCTTTGGGCCTCGGCCTCGGCCGCTGCGGCGAGGATTTTTGGTTTGTAGAGATTGGTCACAAAGGGGTGAGGAGGAGCATTGGTATTCTCAAAAGGCCGGGTAGCCATCCACGCCTTGAAAGCATCCTTGGCTTCGCCGCGAAAGCGATCGGAGTAGAACCGGGCACTTGCTTCGTTTGAGGCCGCGCGAGCGTTGATGTATTCGCTGAAAAGCATGACATCCAGGACGGCCATTTGAGAGGCCTGAAGCTGGTCGCGGGCGGCACCGCGGGCGGTTGCCGCTGATAAGTTCATCAGCCTCTGCGAAACACCCTGCCAGGAGGCAGCCTGGAATGAGCACCAGGCAGTGCCAACCGTGGCGAGTGAAAGCAGAACCAACCCTAGCGGCTCAAAAAGGACATGCCTGGGTTTGGCTGACACATTTTCCCTTTCCTAGTTGTTCACCTTGTCGAGTGAAACGGCGATGGCTTCGGTGTAGGTCACAACAATGTTGTCGCCGATGTGCATCTTTTCGAGGTTGGACGGATCCTCGACTCGCGCGGAAAGATAGTGACCGCGAGGGCCCTTAATCGTGATCGACTGGGTGGGACGTTCAAGCCCCTCGATTGTTGTCACGACCTTGATTCGCCGCACGTGAGCTGCGCCGGGTGCTTCATGGGATGGGGCTTTTGCCGAGTCCTCCATGACAGCGATTGGGTTCTTCTCTTCTTCCGGGGTAGGCTTGCGCAGCTCGGCGACGATTGCGGAGTAATAGTTCGCGCGCACGAGGTCGCCAACTTTGACTTCATCCAGGCGCTTCACTTGTGGATCAACGGTGAAGGTGATCTCACTTCCCGATGGGCCTTTCAAAGTGACTTCGCGGCTTTCCTTGTCGATCGCCTCGACTTTTGCGGTGACCGTCGTCACTTCGGCATCGATTCGCGTGAGCGGATGGGGTTTGGAATGCGATTGGCTGTCTTCAGCCGAAACCATTAACACGGATGCGAGCAGCACTGCTGCGATAGTTGTTTTTTTCATATGAAACCTAGCGTTTTTTGTTTGTTAAGTATTTCAGCGGCGCGCTTGAGACGCTGTCGAGCTCGGCGGTGGAAGGCCGAATCGGTTGACGCGTCGAACTCGCCTTGACGCGCCGCTGAAAAATCGGTGCAACCGAAGTGGATTGCTTTTGCATCCACCGCTGTTCGAGCTCACTCATTTTTCGGTGGGATTAATACTTCTCCCTCACGAATTTTCGTTCCCGCAGGGCAGCCTTATCGTCGTAGGCATGCTTCTTCGAGCGTTTCGGCAGTTTGATAGAATCCCGCGGCACTTTTTTGTACGGCATGAGTTTGAGGATGTGCCGAATGCAATTCAGGCGGGCGCGTTTCTTATCGTCGGAACGAAGGATATGCCAGGGAGCCCACGGCGTGTCGGTGGCATCCAACATCATGTCGCGCGCGCGGGAGTATTCGAACCATTTGCTTCTTGAAGGCAGGTCCATCGGACTCAGCTTCCATTGCCGCAGCGGATCGTCGATGCGCGCCTCGAACCTGCGTTTTTGTTCCTTGTCACTAACTTCGAGCCAAACTTTGATCAGCTTGATCCCGCCATCGACGATGTATTGCTCTATCTCGGGACATCGCTCCAGGAACGCACGATGCTGGTCCCTGGAACAGAAACCCATCACGTACTCGACGCCGGCGCGGTTGTACCAACTCCGATCGAAAATGACGACTTCACCGGCCGCGGGAAAATGCTGGAGATAGCGCTGAAGATACATTTGAGATTTCTCACGGTCTGAAGGGGCGGGCAGCGCAACCGTTCTAAAAACGCGCGGGCTGACCCGTTCCGTGATGGCTTTGATGGTCCCGCCTTTGCCGGCGGCGTCCCTGCCTTCGAAAATGATAATGGCGCGGAGACCCTTATGCTTGACCCAGTCCTGAAGCTTGCAGAGTTCCGCCTGAAGCTTTCGCAATCGCCGGGCGTACTTCTTATTGCTGAGCTTCTTTCCATCCTTTCCACGTTCTGAGTCTTTTCCTGGATCCTCTTGTTTTAACGACGAGCCTTGCGGTGAGCGTTTTGAACGGTCCGTTAAGGCATGCTGGTATCTGGTTTCCATAAATATCCTTGATCGCTTTCTTTGGCACCGGCCTTTTTCCGGTAAACCTTCAGTTTTTTGAAATAGTCTGTGTTGCGCTTTCGGTCCAACCTCCGCCGAGAGACCGGTACAATTCGACAACGCTCTCCAATTCATTACGGCGCGCCTGCGCCAGATTGAGTTCCGCATTGAAGAGCTCCTGTTCGTTGTAAAGCACCTCGAGGTAACTCGTGACGCCGCCTTCGTAGCGGGTGTTCGCCATCTCGGTGGCTCCCCGGTGAGACTGCGTTCGTTGCGCCTGCTTATCGCGAAATTCCTGCGTGCGTTGATAGGAAATCAATGCATCGGACACTTCCTTGAACGCGTCCTGGACGCGTTGTTGATAGGAGAGAAGCGATTCAGTGAACTGAGCTTTCGCGACATTCAAATTGCCGCGAAGCCGGCCGCCTGTGAAAAGAGGGAGCGTGACGGACGGCCCGAACTGCCAGGCGCGTGTGGCGCCTGTGAACAGGTCGGACAACGCCACGGACTGGTGGCCGTAAATTCCCGTCAAGGAAATGGACGGATAAAAAGCGGCTTTGGCCTGGCCGATGTTCGCGTTAGCGGCAACGAGCTGCTGTTCCGCGGCTTTAATATCGGGGCGCCGATCGAGCAGAGAAGAAGGGAGCCCTGCTGGAACCGACACACTCATCACTTCGGAGTTCAATCCCATTCCACGCGCGATCCGGCCTGGATTACGACCGAGCAGGATGCACAACTGATTCTCCTGTATCTCGATCAGACGGTGAGTATCCGCAATTGAAGCCTCGGCGGTATGGACGAGGATTTGCGCCTGGTAAACATCCTGCATACCGGCGACCCCACCGGACTCACGTGAGCGAGTAAGGTCCAGGGAATTGGTGCGGACGAGGTAAGTGCGCTGGGCGATATCCAGTTCCAAATCGAACGTGAGAAGATCCAGGTAGGCGTTGGCAATCGCGGCGACCAGTGTTTGTCTCACTGTCCTTTGAGCTTCTTTGTTGGCCAATAATTGAGCGCGCGCGGCTTCATTTGCCCGGCGTATTTTCCCCCACAGATCAATTTCGTAGGAGTTCATCGAGAGGAAGACATCCCCATAATTCCGCTCGGCGCTGCCTGATGGGAAATTCGTAGCTCCTTTTCGGGAAAACCGGCTCGTGATCAGATCGCCGCCGGCACTGATGCTGGGAAACCATTGAGAGCGGACCACCTTCAAATTTGCTTCGGCCTGCAAAACACGCGCTGCCGCGATTCGGATATCCCAACTATTCGTCAGAGCCTCGGCGATGTAGGCGGTCAGTTGAGGATCTTTAAACACTTCCCACCAACCGAGGTCGGCGAGAGATTCGGTCGTTGAAGCCGCGTTCGTGTCAGAGGCAGCCCGGCGAAACTCGTCCGGAGCATTGACGGCTGGCCGTTTATAGTCCGGGCCGACAGTGCAGCCGGCAAGGCAGCCACATAGCCCCAGCACGCTTATGACCTTCGGAAGATTCGATCGAGAAGTCGGGGACTTTTCACGAAGTTGCAAGAGTTGATGAGAAAAGCGCGCCTTCATGCGTGAGCCTCCCTGACCCCATGAGCAGCGATGGTATCTGACTGCGGAGCGGGCCTGGGCTTACTGCGGCGCTCCACAATTTTTTGCACAAAGACATAGCATACAGGGATGATGAAAAGACCGAGGACGGTAGCGATGGTCATGCCGCAAACCACGCCTGTACCCATGGTGCTTCGTGAGGCCGCTCCCGAGCCGGTCGCCAACATCAGCGGCACGCAACCGAGGATGAAGGCGAAGGAGGTCATGAGAATGGGCCGCAGTCTCAGTTTGGAGCCTTCGATTGCGGCATCAATGATGGGAACGCCTTCTTCTCGTTTCATCTTTGCGAATTCCACAATCAGAATGGCATTCTTTGCTGAGAGGCCGATGAGCATGATGAGGCCGATCTGCGCATAAACATTGAGATCGAAGTGGCGGATGAGCATTCCAACCAATGTCCCCAGGATAACGGTCGGCGTGGCCAGCAGGACCGCAAACGGCAAACCCCAACTCTCGTACTGTGCCGCGAGCAAAAGAAAAACGAACAACACTGCCATGCCGAAAATCAAGGGCGCCTGGCCTTCCGATTTTTTCTCCTGCAACGTTAACCCGGACCATTCGTATCCGGCCTCGGCCGGCAGGGTCTTCATGACCTCCTCAATCGCTTTAATTGCCTGGCCGGAACTGTACCCGGGCGCGGCCGCCCCAATAATTTCAGCGGCGTTATAAAGATTGAAGCGAGTCACGACGTTCGGTCCGGACATTTTGCTGATTTTGACCAGTGTATTCAGGGGCACCATCTGGCCATCGTTATTGCGGACGTAGAACTGGCCGATATCAGCGGGCTTGCTTGTAAACTGCGGCTCGGCTTGCAAAAAAACCTTGTATACGCGGCCGAATCGAACGAAGTCGTTGACGTACAGTCCGCTCAGATAGGTTTGCAGCGTTGAGAACACGGTATCGACCGGCACCCCCAGCGTGCGGGCTTTTTCGCGATCCAGTTCGACCTTCACTTGCGGATTGGCAGGATTAAAAGTGGTACTGACGCGGGCGATCTCGGGTCGTTTCGTCACGGCCGCTGTGAGTTGTTTCACGTATGCGGAGAGCTGGTCAATGCTGCCACCTGTCCGGTCCTGAAGTTGCATGCTGAAGCCGGACACGTTTCCATAACCGGGCAGGGGCGGAGGGCCGAAGGCGAACGCGCGGGCGGCCGGGATCGCGGCAAATTTTTTCGTCCATTCGCGCGCCAGGGCACTGGCGTGCAGTTCCGGTTTTTTACGCTCCTCCCAGGGCTTGAGGCCGACGAACATCAAGGCGCAATTTGGAAAGTTGAGCGAATTCAGGATGTTCATGCCGGCAATGGCGACCGCAGAGCGCACACCCGGAGTGCTGCCGACGATGTCCTCGATCTGTTTCAGCGTGTCGTCCGTCCGCTGCAATGAAGCGCCTTCGGGCAGTTCGACCGCGACGAACATGTAACCCTTGTCTTCATCCGGAATGAAACCTCCCGGCACATGCCTGCCCACCAGAAAAATTCCGGCCATTACGGCGACGAGCAACAACATCGAGAACGTCGCTTTGCGGACCAACCCGCCGACCACCCTTCCGTAGCGAGTGCTGACCCAATCAAACATCCTGTTGAACCACCTGAAGAAAGCGGCGATTGGACCTCGCCCGGGCTTTGGTTTTCTGAGCAGCATCGCAGAAAGTGCAGGGCTAAGCGTCAGTGCGTTAATTACGGAAAAAACGACAGCCACGGCAATTGTGAGCGCGAATTGCTTATACAACTGGCCAGTCACGCCACCCATGAACGCGACCGGCACAAAAACCGCGCATAGCACCAGGCCAATCGCGACCACCGGGCCGGACACTTCCTTCATCGCCTGACGAGTAGCCTCCACGGGGTCCAATCCGTGCTCGATGTGATGTTGCACGGCCTCCACGACGACGATTGCATCGTCCACGACGATACCGATCGCCAGCACGAGCCCGAACATCGTCAGCACGTTCACGCTGAAGCCGAGCACGGGGAACATAATGAACGCCCCGAGCAGCGAAACCGGAACAGTGCACATGGGAATAATCGTGGCGCGGAAACTCTGGAGAAATACGAAGACAACGACCAAGACCAGGACGACAGCTTCCACAAGCGTATGCACGATCTCGTCCATCGATGCTTTGATCGGAAGCGTGGAATCGAGCGTGATGTCATAATCCATGTCCGCCGGGAAACGGGTCTTCGCTGCCGCTAAAATTTTCTTCACATTGTCGGCCGTCTCGATTGCGTTGGCGCCGGGAGCGAGATAGACGCCGATTGCGCCTGCGGGTGATTTGTTGAGCCGGGCGCGAAGATCATAAGTGAGAGCGCCAAGTTCCACGCGACCGACATCTTTTACTTTCACCTGTGTGCCGCCCGGATTGGAGCGAACGATGATTTCACCGAATTGTTTGGGATCCTTGAGCAATCCGAGAGTGCGCACGTTGAACTGGCTTTGTTGGCCGGACGGGGCCGGCTCTGCTCCCACCCGGCCCGCGGGTGCCTGCGCATTCTGTTCGTTGATTGCTTTTTGAATGTCGCTCGGAGTGATGGCCAACGACGCGAGCCGATCGGGCTTGAGCCACAGGCGCATTGTATAATCCTGCGCGGTAAAGTTTTTAACGTCCCCCACTCCCTTAACGCGCTTGATGGAATCCACCAGATTGATGTCGCAATAGTTGCCCAGGAACACGGCATCGTAAGTGCCCTTTGGCGATGCAAGGGCCACGACCATCAAAATGTCGGGGCTCGAGCGGTTAACCACCACGCCCTCCTTTTTGACAGCGTCCGGCAATTGCGCTTCGGCCTGTCCTACGCGGTTCTGGGTGTTCACCTGCATGATGTCCACGTCCGTCCCGACATCGAAATAGACGTTGAGCGTGAGCTTGCCGTCATTAGCGTTGAACGACTGGATGTAGAGCAACTTGTCGACACCGTTGACTTTCGATTCGATCGGTGTCGCCACCGATTCCATGACTGATTCGGCCGCAGCACCGCGATAGGTAGTAGTGACCTGGATCATGGTGGGGCTGACCGGCGGGTACTCGGAGATCGGCAAGCGCTTGAGCGAGACCAGACCGACGATGATGGTGAGGATTGCGATCACCATGGCGACGATGGGCCGGCGTATGAAGAAATCAGCCATAGCAATTATTCCCGGCCGGTTTTGGACAACGTGTTGGTATTGCGCGCCTGTGCGATTTGGTCTGCCGTAAGAGGCTGGACCGGCGAATCCTGGCGAACCTTCTGCAGGCCTTCCGCCACAATGCGTTCGCCAGGCTTCAGGCCATCCAGGATGACCACATTCTCTCCGAGTGCTTCGCCTACTTTTACGGGCCGCTGGACAGCCTTATTGTCCCCCCCAACCACCCAGACGAAATTTCTTCCCTGCAATTCCGTCAGGCTGCGCTCCGGCACCATGATCGTTCCGGGCCGGGCGCCCAGATCCACTTTGATCCGCGCGAACATTCCGGGGCGAAGAGTCTTTTTCGGGTTTGGGAACTCCGCGCGCAGACGCAACGTGCCGGTTTTCGGATCAACGGCGCGGTCTATGAAGACGAACTTTCCTTTATCCGGATGCTCGGAGCCGTTCGCCAAAACGAGCGTGATGGGCAATTCCTGCAGCCGTTTGCCCGTGCGCTGGGCCTCGGATTGAGCTTTCAAGTAATCCACCTCGCTCACCGCGCAGTAAAACCACATTGGCTCCAGTATCGAAATCGTGGCAAGCAGAGTCGGCTGTCCTTTTCCAACGAGGTCGCCTACGGAGACTTGCTTCGCGCCAATCAAGCCGGAAACCGGCGCGCGCACCTCGCAATATCCAAGGTCGATGGTTGCTGATTGAACTTTCGCTTTGGCGGAAACGACGCCCGCCTTGCCGACATCCACCGACGCCAAAGCGTTATCGAGGTCCTGTTGTGGAATAGCCCGTTTCTCGGCCAATGGCCTTAGCCGGGCCACATCTTTCTCGTACTTGGCGAGCGAAGCCTTCGCTTCGCCGAGTTGCCCTTTTGCCGAGGCGAGCCGCTCCTGGAACGGCTTGTCGTCCAACTTAAATAGAATTGCTTCCGCTTTAACTTCCGTGCCTTCCGTAAACAGCATCTTATCCACAAACGCTTCCACCCGGGCGCGCACATCCACGTTCTGCGGTGAGTCGAGTTGGCCAATGATTTCGGCGGATGCAGGAGCATTCGTGGCGGTAACCTCAAACAGCTGCACGGAGGGCGGCGCTGCTGCAGGAGGCGGAGCTTTTTTACAGCCAGCCAGGAAAACCAGGACCACGGACACGGACGCTGCAAAGACCAGCAGCCCCTGCGTCCCGTGCCGACTCAGATTGAACCCTGCCGTTTTCATGTCAGTAATTCGGAAACCCAAAATCGAAAACAGGCGATCCCTGATACGTCTCGTTTAGCTGCAAAGCGAAGCTGTCGATCTTGAAGTAGCCCCGTTTGCTTAGCATCTCGCCCATTTCCTGGCGCACACCCTGGATGCGGGCGTCCAGTTCATGGACCTGGTCTTTCGCTTCGACGATCGCGTCGTGATTTTCGACCGGGAGTTGGATGGCAGGATCCTGATCGCTGCTTGTGTAGAGACTGTATGCCTTGTGAGTGGGTTGACTTGCGAACTCGAGCTTTGAGGCTTTTTCCTCTTCGAGTTGCGGCAACTCGTTTTCCAATTTTCGGTAATGCTGCAAGTCCTTTTTGGGCGGGTTTTTAATCAGGAAATATTGCAAGCCCGGCTGGCCTTCGATCGATCCACGGCAAAGCCAGCCGTACGGAGTTTCACGATCCATGATGCCTTGCAGGTGCTTCCATCGAGTTAAGGGCCGCGCTCCCTGCTTATGGTCCCACCATACAAACAGCGGCAGCAAATCCACGGTATGGTAGCTAATAATCCGCTTCTCATAGACCGTGGGGCCGGATGCGAGGCACTGGAGGGCCAAAAGGATATCTAACAACAGCAATGGGATGATTTTTGTCATAAGCCTCGCAACTCCCTTTTAATCAAACAACGAGTACACCATTCCAAGCTGGCCGCGGAAGTGGTTGCCACTATTTTCGCCATCATGCACTTCCTTGAAACCGTACAAACCTTCCAGGCCTACGCTCAGCCTCTTGCGCAATTGCCAGATGATGTTGGCGCTCGCGTAATGAGTGACGTGGTAGAAGGTCGCATCCTGACCTGAAGTGTTATCAAGATGCACATAACCGTAGGTGAAAGTGGATCGGAACGTGTCGTTCCATTTGTGCGTGTATCCGGCCGTGGCGCTCCAGTAGGGCAATGCTTCAAAACGGCCGCTGGCACTAAATGCCGCGTCGCTATTGAAAAACCCGGCATCGTTGCCCAGGCCGCCGACGCCGTGCCCATAGACCCCGAGAAGTTGCACGGTGTCCTGCGGGCCCAGATCGAGACTGCCGCCGAGGTTCACCCCCCAGCCAAACTCGTGGTGTGTGTCTCCCGAGCCGTCCTTCGCGCCGAGATCCCGGAACAACGCGCTCAGTTGCACATGCCCGAAGTCCTTCTTTTCAAATCGCGTGTTGAACCCCAGGTCCGGCAGGCGCGTGATGGTGGAGCCTCCCGGATTCGGCCCGGAGTTGAGGTCCAAAAACATATCAGGCTTTTCCACACCGAAGGTCGTATTCCAATTGTCGTTCCAGGCGACGGTGTACTGCGCGACCGGGCGCCGGGCGAAAATGACTCCGTTCGGACCTTCGTAATCGACTGTGTCCGGCCAGGAATCCGGATCCTCCCAGACGCTGTAAGTGAATCCCGCTTTGAATCCGTAGAGTTGCCCGTAGAGGTGTTGAACGCGGTACTTCATGTCCCCGGTGTCCGAACCCGACCCAAAGAAATCGTTTTGGTAATAAAACCGGAAGTCGCCGGGCATCTCAGGCGCGCGAACGTCCAGGCGCAACTGAGTCCCATTCGCGTTGACATGAAACTGCTCGCCGCCGCCATAATCCGCCGCTCCTTTTAGCGGGAACACACCCGGGACGAACCGGTTTTGATTGCCGGCGTTTTTGTCGTCGGCAGTCATGTCAACTCGAGGCTTCGCGTTAAATTTGATCAGGGCCGGCGTATTCGGGATCGGAATGAATCCCTGGTACGTGGGGTCGAGCGTGTAATCCTTCGGCCGGGATGCTGCTTCCTGTTCGTCATTGAACGTTCCGCGGTAAGTGACCTGGCTCTCGCGGCCGATCTTTTCTCCGGCGGCGACTTTCTCAATGGTTTGGATCGAAATCGAATTTGACTCGAGGGCCGCGTTCCACCGCTGCAGGCTGACGTAGGGGACGTTCGTGCCTGCCGTTGGTTCGTCCGGCTTCGTCTTCTCCAACTCCGCGATGCGCGAGTTTTGTGCCTCGATCGTCTTCTGCATTCGGTCGACCGTGGCTTTAAGCTTTTCAAAATCATCGGCGGTTTGTGCCTCCAGTCGCGGCGCGGCAGCCAGCACGATCAATAACAGGCCCCGAAAAGCCAATCGTTGGATCAAGGAAATTGTCTTTGTGAAATTCAGGCCACTGCGAGGATGAGTGATTTTAGTATTCATAGAAAAATTGCTGTAAAGCTTTTGGATCCGTGGTTTTGATCAATCCAAGCATCAGAAGAATCCGAGCCTTTTGAGGGCTAAGTTCCATGCCTGCGATGAAGCCGAATTTGTCGTCGTTAATCTCAACGTTGCGATCCACGATGCCGCTCCCGGTGCGAGAGGAGCGGACTACAGCAATTCCCTTTTTTGCGGCGCGTTGGAGCGCCGAGAGCGCGGCGTCAGTCGTATTGCCGTCCCCCACGCCGGCCAGGATGATCCCCTGCGCCCCTCCATCGACGAGCGAATCGATGATCTGTTCGCCCAGGTTGGCGTATGAGTAAACGATCTCGACGCGGGGCAAATCGCGAGGGCTGAGGTCACCCACGGAGAATTCGCTTTTGGTTGTATGGCGCGTGGTGTTTTCGGAATAGAAATACGCCTTCCCGGTGTTCATCATGCCGGCGATTCCCCTGTTCGGCGAAGCGAATGTGTCGAGTCGCGTGGTGTGCATTTTCTGCGCCTCCCGCGCGTAATGGATCGTGTCGTTGAGAACGATGAGAACACCACGTCCACGCGCTCGCGGATCGCCAGCCAGTGCAACCGCGTTGTAAAGGTTCATCGGACCGTCGGCGCTGATCGCTGTCGCCGGGCGCATCGACCCGACCAGGACGACAGGCTTGTCGCTCTTCACCACCAGGTTGAGAAAGTACCCGGTCTCCTCCATCGTATCCGTGCCGTGAGTGATCACGACACCGTCGGTGTCATCCGCTTTTAACACCTCGTTTACGCGTGCTGCCAATTTGACCCAGACTTCGTGAGTCATCGTCTGGCTGCCGATATTCGCGACTTGTTCTCCCGATAATTGGGCCAGTTGTTTGAGTTGCGGAACGGCCTTAATGAGATCGTCGACAGAGAATGTCCCGGACTTGTATCCCGCATCGGCCTGGCTCGATTGCGCGCCTGCGATCGTTCCGCCGGTGGCCAGAACCTTGATTCTGGGGAGTGAGCCGGCTGCGTCAGCGCATGTGGATGTGAGTACCAGCGCGAGCGCCACGGAGGCGACAGTTGAAAGAAAAGAATTACGAATCGTTCCGTTCATACTGGTAGAGCAGATGGGTTTAGCCTCGGGTGAACCATATTCTCGGGCTGCAGAAGTTCCTCCAGTCTCTCCTTTGTCATCCAATTCCTGGCGATAATCAGATCGTAGATGCTTTTTCCGGTGTCGAGCGCCTCCTTCGCAATGGCCGCTGATTTTTCGTATCCCAGCGCCGGGTTGAGCGCTGTGACGAGTCCTATCGAATTGTGCACGTATTCACGGCAACGCTCCCGGTTGGGTTCGATTCCGTAAATGCAGCGTGAGGTCAATGCGATCGCCGCGTTTCGGAGCAGCGTCATTCCCATGAAGAGGTTGAAGGCGATAATCGGCTCGGCCATGTTCAGCTCCAACTCGCTGGCTTCTGAAGCCATGGCGATCACCACGTCTGTCCCAATGATCTGATAGCAGATCTGGTTCACCACTTCGGGCACGACCGGATTCACTTTGCCGGGCATGATGGATGAGCCGGCCTGGACTGCGGGAAGCCGTATTTCATTCAAACCGCAGCGCGGCCCTGAAGACAGCCACCTGATGTCATTGCATATCTTCGACAGCTGGACGGCCGCCGTTCGCATGGCCCCGCTCATCAATGCAAACTCCGCGGAATCCTGCGTAGCTTCGATTAGGTTGGCGGCGAGTCTGACCGGGGCGCCTGAAATCTCCGCGAGGTTTTCCGTACAGAGCACGGCGTAACCGGGTGGGCTGTTCAAACCTGTCCCGATCGCGGTGGCTCCCATATTGATTTCCAACAGTTCGTTTCCCGCGTGCTCGAGGTGCCGAATGCCATCACCGATCATGACTGCGTAGGCGTTGAACTCCTGGCCGAGCGTCATCGGCACGGCATCCTGGTTTTCGGTCCGGCCCATTTTGATAACGTCGGCGAATTCAGTTCCCTTTGTTTGCAATGCCTCCTGCAATTCCCGAAGAGCGCCAACTGTGTCGCGGAGCGTGAACCAGACGCCGATTTTTATCGCAGTGGGATAGGCGTCGTTCGTGGATTGCGAGCAGTTAACGTGATCGTTAGGGTGGCAATACTGGTATTCACCGCGGTCCCGCCCCATCAATTCCAAGGCACGGTTGGCGATCACCTCGTTGGCATTCATGTTCGTGGAGGTGCCTGCTCCGCCCTGGATCATGTCCACCACGAAAGAGTCATGAAGCTTGCCCTCCATGATTTCATCGCAGGCGATAGCGATCGGATCCGCGATTTTGGATGGAAGAACGCCCAGTTCGGCGTTCGTGAGGGCGGCGGCTTTTTTGACACATGCGAGCGCGCGAACGAAATGTTCGTAATGGCCGATGCCCACGCCGGAAAACCGGAAGTTTTCGAGCGCCCGCAATGTATGAACACCATAATACGCCGAGTTCGGCACCTCCCGTTCTCCCAGTGAGTCACTCTCGGAACGGACGCCGGTGAGTGTCGGCGTGCCGTTCTTGAGAGCAAGGTGTTCGCTCGCAACTTTCAGGCGATCGCTGATTCTTCGCGCGACCTGCGCTACTATTCTGAAAAAGACAGCGGGGCTTTCCTGTCGAACAGATTGCAATTCATGCTGTGGAATTTCCCACACCGTGGCGCCCTGGCGTGTAACTGCTGAGGCGCCGTGGCTGGAAGGTCCAAGGATGATGCTCTCGCTGAGGATAGCGCCGGGTTCCGCGCGCCCCACTGTTATGTTGTGCCCATGCCGCTCGCGAAGCAGTTCAACTTCGCCCTCCATCATGATCCCCAGCCAGCGGCGTGGGGTTGATTCGTGAAACAGAAAATCGCCGGCCTCATACCGGACGGCCTTGCCGCGTCCCAACACGGACGCCAATTCGCCGGGCTCGACACCGATCCGCCGCGCCGCATTGTCAATGGCGCGTTGTTTTAGATGCATCTGTTTCAAGCAGCGTGGTAAAAGAAAATTTTGGATATCCCCAACCCGATCCCCACGGCGCTGATTGTCGTGATGAGTCCGGGCATCATGAATGAATGATTCAGGAGATACTTGCCGATGCGCGTCGTGCCGGAGCGATCGAACTGCATGGCGGCGATCAGCGTTCCGTAATTCGGAATAAAAAAGTAACCATTCACGGCGGGGAACATTCCAATCAGGGAAGCCGGCGAAATTCCGAGGGACAATCCCAGCGGCATCAGGGCCCGAGCGGTCGCCGCCTGGCTGTAAAGGAGCATCGAGGCCACGAATAATCCGATCGCGAATGTCCACGGAGCCGCTGCCGCCATGCTGCTCAGACCGCCGACAATTGTTTTTTCGTCTGCAGTGAGGAATGTGTCCCCGAGCCAGGCGAGGCCAAGAATGCCAACGAGCGCTGTGATGCCGGACCGGCATGTGTTGCACCTCGGCACCTCGGCGACGGGAGCTTTAGTAATGGTCAGGATCAGCGCCGCCACCGCCAGCATGACCATCGCAATCGCAATCGGCATCCCGATGATCGTCGGGCTACCCGCTTTTCCGGGAACCGTTCGAAGCGCGGGAAAGATCCCGGCCAACACGACTACTCCGACACCGGCAAAAAAGAGCGCTACACTTGTTTTTGCGCCGGGTTTTACATCTGCTTTCCTGCCTGGGATTTCCCTGTTTCGTCCTGGAGGCGTAACCTCGCCAGAGCGCAATCGTTGTTGGTATGCGGGATCATCTTTCAGATCCTTTCCCGCCCTGATCTGAAACAGCGCGGCCACGAGCACGCCAAGGAGCGTGGATGGAACGCAAATCATGAGGATTTGAGGCAGCCCCACGTGATGGCTTGCCAGCAGCGTGATCATCGCCGCGGTTGCGGCCGAAACCGGGCTTGCCGTAATTGCCTGCTGGGACGCTACAGTCGCTATCGCCATCGGCCGTTCAGGCCGAATCCCGTTTTCATGCGCCACTTCGTAAATGACCGGAAGAAGTGGATACACGATGTGCCCCGTTCCCGAGGCGAACGTGAACGCGTACGTAACAAGCGGCGCAACTACCGTGACCCGTTTTGGATTTTTTCGAATGATCCGCTCCGCCAGACGCACCAGAAACTGAACCCCACCCGCCACCTCCATGGCGGAAGCCGCCATGATGACCGTCAAAACAATAATGAGCACTTCCCCCGGAATCGCGCCGGGCGGAATGCCAAATCCCACCACTAAAACCACCAGGCCGACCGCTCCCCAAAGTCCGAGACCGATGCCCCCGGCTCGCGCGCCCATCAGCAGAGCGCCAAGCACCACGAGAAATTCAAGGATCAGCTTCGTATTCATCGGTTCACGTTTTCAATGCTGACGAGCCCGTTTCCTTGAGAAAAAATGTCAGAGCCAGCGCTGCTGCGACTCCAAACAGCATCGGTTGGAATCCAGCCTGGTAATGCGGCAACACGGCGCTTTCGCTGTCGGGCACCCGCTCGAGGCGCGAGCCGAATACCGGACCCAGCACGGCGCTAAAGGTAAAATTGATGAAGTTGATCACCCCGGTCGCTGTGCCGCCCAGGTGCGCCGGGTTCGCCTCCTTGATCACCGTGTACAAAAGCATAACGGCGCCGGAAGCGATTCCCATGAGGATGCCCACCGTCGAACCCCGAAGGATGGCAGGGTTCCCGAACAACACCCAGGCAAACACGCCCAGCAACAAAAGCGTGCCGCCTATGATGACGGGCTTCCGGCGCCCAAGTTTGTCAGATATAAAGCCAAGCAGTGGGCAGCCAATCATCCAGCCCAGCGGCAGTGTCGCTGCAAGCACGACTGCAGCCTGGTATTCCCTGCCGCGTGCTTCCTGTAGGAAGCGGACGCCCCAGGTCATGCCAAAAATGCTGGTCGGCATCATCAGCAGCCCCGCTATCAACCCGCACAAGATGGATTGGGGATTTCGAAAAACAGTGCCTAATTGGCTGAAGGCGCTTTTGAATCCTCCTTTGCGAGGTTCTCCCGATTCCCTGGGAAGCATGATTAACAGCGTTACGCTGAGCACCAGCCCGAGAACTCCAGCGTAGATCCAGAACCGGTTCCAAGGCAGCCCTTTGTGGATGAGCGGACCTACGCCAAACTGGCCGAGCGACCCACCCGCCATCCCGAACATTTGCGTTGCACCTACCAGCGAAGCGGCGCACGATTTCGGGAAGTTTTTCGTGACGAGGTAAACAGCTCCAACCAGGGCAAAGACTCCGCCGGCACCTTGTAACATACGCCCGGTCCCGGCAAGGAGGCTGCTGCCGGTTCCGAAGAGCAAGGCGCCGACGCCGACCAGCGCTGCGCCGATCGGAATAACTTTTTTCGCTCCGAAGCGGTCCATTGCCGCTCCTGCGACTAAACTAAAAGGGGAATATCCGTAGTAGAACATGCCGACGATCGAGGCGGCTCCCAACGCGCTGACGCCAAAGGCGTCGCAGAGTTGAGGCATCATCACGCTCGGCGCGGACCGAAGCGCATACTGGTAGAGGTAATACACCGCCACCAGCAGCCACGCGGCAAATCCCCAAAAAGTGATCCGCGAATACATATTGTTCTCAGCAGAGAACGAGATTTGCTGCCAAACCCGCTTCGCTCGTCTCCTTGTACTTCGTGCTCATGTCGCGACCGGTTTGGGCGAGCGTTTTTATTGTGGTGTCGAGATCCACCCGGTGGCGTGAAGCGATTTCATTTGTCGCAATCATCGCGGCAATCCATGCCTTAACCGCGCCAAACGCACATCGCTCGATACACGGTACCTGCACGTAACCCGCGACAGGGTCGCACGTCATTCCCAAGTGATGTTCCAACGCGGACTCCGCCGCGTTTTCGATCACTATGGGGGGCTGATCCATAACTTGCGCGATGAACGCGGCTGACATCGCTGAGGCGACGCCAATTTCCGACTGGCACCCTCCTTCCGCGCCCGACAGGGTCGCGTTATGTTTGCAGAGATATCCGATGGCCGCTCCCGCCAGCAGGCCCTGGCGAACTTTCTCCATGGACATTTTGCGCGGGCCTTGTGTCAAAGCGTAGACGATCGCGGGCATCACGCCTGCCGAGCCTCCGGTAGGCGCCGTGATCACCAGGTGGCCGCGGGCATTTTCCTCCGAAGCGGCGAGGGCCAGCGCAGCCACTTGAGCGATAACTTTGTCGGTTTGATATTTGTCATCTTGAGCGCGCTCCCAAACCGCCGCGGCTTTCGAGTGCAGTTTGATTGGCCCTGGCAGCACATCTCCCTTTATTGAGAGCCCGGTTTTAACCGTGGCGATCATCGCGTTGCCGATCTTGTCGAGAAATGCGTTGATCTCGTCTTCGCTCTTGCCCGACACCGCGAGCTCATTGGCCATCATCACCTGCGCCAGGGAAAGGTTGTTGTCCTCCGCGTGTTTCCGGAGCTCTTTCATCGATGAATAGGGATACTTCGGCTGGCCTTTCTTCGGCGGTTCGTAGCCTTTCCATTCATAGAAGCCGCCTCCGGGCGAATAGTATTCCAGTTCGTATATCGGCTTGTCGTCACCCATGAGTTTGCACGTCATCGTGTTCGGATGCGGGAAATCTCCTTTCGGCGAGTCATAAATGACGTCCTTGAGCGAGAGATCGAAATTTTTCTCTCCGAGCTTGAGGGGGTATGACTGATTCGGGTTGTCTCGCATATCGTCCAGGAACTTCGGATCGACTGTTGCGGGCTCCTTACCAAGCAGTCCGGCGAGTGACGCGCGTTCCGTTCCGTGCCCCTTGCCCGTGGCGCTCAAGCTTCCGAATAGATGCACCTTGAGCCCAGTTGCCTTTGAGAGTTGATCCGCCGGCAACTTTTGGCAGCGCTTGTAAAAATCGTAAGTGATTCTCATCGGTCCGATCGTGTGCGAGCTGGAGGGCCCCGGTCCCACCTTGTAGAACTCATCCACAACGGTCATCACCGGTCCTTTTTCCCGTTTCGCGACATCCAGACTGGGATCAAGCGGCGTTTTGGCTGGGCCAGGCATCGCGGCGGCTTCCTTTGCCGCCTGCTCGGCGCGCGCTTCTGCCGTCCATGTCTTGCCAGTCATGACGGCTGCGGCGCCGATGACGGCGTTGCGCACGAGGAATGAACGGCGGTTGATGCTGCCGGGAGTTTCTGCCGCGAGATTCACGGCTGCTTCGTTTTGTTTGTCTTCTGTATTCATATGAACTGAGAGTTTGGATCGATGATGAGATGTTTTGATATTTGGCGTTGCCGTTCAGAAAGCCTTGAGTCCTTTTGCTCTGAATCGTTGGATTGCGTCCTCCACCTGGGCCCTCGCCGCAGGCTTTGTGTCTCTGAGGCGGTAATCCATTCCGAGCCTTTCCCATTTGAACTTCCCCATTTGATGAAACGGCAGAACATCCACTCGCTCCACGTTTCCAAGGCTTTCAGCGAACGTTGCCACGCTCTCGACCTCCTTTGGGTCGTCTGTCCAGCCGGGAACTAATACGAAACGCACCCAAATCGGCCGGTTTTCAGCCGCCAGCCTCCGCGCGAACTCCATTACCGGCTGGTTCGATTGGCTCGTGAGTCTTTGATGGAGTTCAGGTGAGATTGCCTTGATGTCCAGCAGCACGAGGTCGATTAGCCGCAGGTCTTCGTTCGTCAGCCTGCTGCCCAGGAATCCGTTGGTATCGAGAGCAGTGTGGACCTTTGCCTTCTTCGCCCCTTCAAAAACGTTTAATACAAAGCGATGCTGAAGCAGCGGTTCTCCCCCGCTCAACGTCACGCCGCCCTTCATGATCTCGAGGCCGTGCCGGTATTGCGTGATTACCTGCACCGCGTGTTGCGCCGCGATTGGAACGCCGTTCGTGAGTTTCCATGTGTCGGGGTTATGGCAGTAAACGCATTTGAATTGGCACCCGCTGAGCCAGCCCACTATCCGCACTCCCGGCCCATCAACAGTCGATCCCGTCGTGAAGGAATGCATGAAACCGGGATCGCCATTTTCCACGGCGTGCCGGAACGTCCCCTCATCTGCCGTTTCGTGCTCAGGCACACGGAGGTCGTACGGGCTGCCAACGGGGACTTCGTTCTCGTGCAATACAACGCTCATAAGTTCACATCGCTCCGTGGAAGGTTCGATTGATGACGTCGAGTTGTTGCTCGCGGGTAAGCCGGACGAAATTAACGGCGTAACCGGAAACGCGAATGGTGAGTGACGGATATTTTTCCGGATGGTCCATGGCATCCAGCAACATTTCCCGATTCAGCACGTTGATGTTCGCGTGATATCCGGTGCTGCCGAAAAAGGCGTCCAGGATGCCGACAAGGTTGGCGATGCGATCCTCGACCGTCCGGCCAAGGCCTTCCGGCACCATCGTGGTCGTCAACGAAATACCATCTGCCGCGTCGCGGTATGGAATTTTCGAGACCGAAGCAGCCGACGCCATAATCCCGTGGCTGTCGCGTCCGTGCATCGGGTTCGCTCCTGGGGCGAACGGTTCACCGCGGCGCCTCCCGTCCGGAGTATGGCCCGTGTTCTTCCCGTAAACTACATTCGAGGTGATGGTCAGGACGGATTGCGTGTGGAGTGCATTCCGATACGTCGGGTATTTCCGAAGCTTGTTCATGAACATCGACACGACCGACGCCGCGATCTGATCCACGCGATTGTCGTTATTGCCGAATTTCGGAAAATCGCCCGTTGTTTCGTAGTCCACCACAAGGCCGGTTGCATCCCGGATCACGTTCACCTGTGCGTGGCGAATTGCGGAGAGGCTGTCCGCAACAACGGATAACCCGGCAATGCCAAATGCCATTGTCCGCACCGGAGCGTAATCGTGCAGCGCCATCTCGATGCGTTCGTAAGCGTACTTGTCGTGCATGTAATGGATGACGTTCATGGCGTTCACGTACACTTCCGCCAGCCAGTCCATCATCTTTTCGAAACGCTCGACTACATCGTAAAAGTCCAGGGTGTCGCCGCGCACCGCTTCGAATGCAGGTTCAGTGATTTGCTTTCCTGTTATCTCGTCGCGACCGCCGTTGATCGCATACAGAAGGCATTTGGCGAGATTTGCGCGCGCGCCGAAGAATTGCATCTGCTTGCCGGCGAGCATGGGCGAGACACAGCATGCAACCGCGCCGTCATCGCCCCAGGCGGTACGCATCAGCGAATCGCTTTCGAATTGAAGCGAGCTTGTATCGATAGCGACTTGCGAAGCGAATCGTCGAAAGCCTTCCGGCATTCTTGGTGAGTACCAGATCGTGAGGTTCGGCTCCGGCGCGGGCCCGAGGTTGTAAAGGGTTTGCAGAAACCGGAAGCTGGTTTTTGTAACAAGCGTCCGTCCGTCATCCCCCATCCCTCCGATCGACTCCGTGACCCATGTCGGGTCGCCGGCGAACAGTTCCTCATATTCAGGAGTCCGAAGGAAACGGACGATCCTCAATTTGATGACAAAATCGTCCACGATCTCCTGCGCCTGGCTTTCGTCGAGCACTCCTTCCTCAAAATCGCGCTCGAAGTAAATATCGAGAAATGTGGAAACACGGCCGAGTGACATGGCTGCGCCGTTCTGTTCCTTCACCGCGGCCAGGTATCCGCAGTAAAGCCATTGAACCGCTTCTGTCGCAGTCGTCGCCGGTTGAGAAATGTCAAAACCATAGCCCTTTGCCATCGCGATCAACTCTTTCAGGGCGCGGATCTGCTCGCTCAACTCTTCCCGATCGCGGATGATATCTTCGGTAGATAGCCGCGTCTCGAGCGCAGCCTTTTCGCGCTCCTTTTCTTCTATCAACCGGTTCACTCCGTACAGCGGCACTCGGCGATAATCACCAATGATCCGGCCGCGGCCGTATGCATCGGGGAGGCCCGTGAGTATGTGCGAACTCCGGCAATTGCGAATCGCTGCGGTGTATGCGTCGAAAACGCCCTCGTTATGCGTCTTGCGATATTTGCTGAAGATCTCCACGACGTTGGGATCCGCTTCGTAGCCATAAGCCTTCAGCGAGTTGAGCACCATTCGAAGGCCTCCGTTCGGCATGATCGCTCTCTTGAGAGGCGCTTCCGTCTGGAGGCCGACGATGATTTCGCTGCCGCGGTCGATATAACCGGGCGCGTGCGCGGTGATCGACGCGGGGATTTGGGAAATATCCAGGACGCCCTTTTTTCGTTCTTCAACGAAAAGGTCCTGCAGCTTTTTCCAAAGTGATTTTGTCCGCGAGGTTGCCGGTTTCAGGAAAGCGGCGTCCCCTTCGTACGGCTTGTAGTTCTGCTGCAAGAACCAGCGAACGTTGATCTGCCGTTGCCACAAGCCCGGCTTGAATTCGCGCCAAGCGTCCTCCCTTGCGTGCTTTTGAGCGCCTGTTGCGCGGCGATGTTCAGTCCCCGGTGAAATCATTCGACTCGCTTTGACCGTGGAGGTGCGACCGGATGCGGGCCGGTCGACACGTATGGACTGATTTGCCCGGGGTTTCATTCGTCGTTCGTTTTATTTCCGGATTTTTTCACAACGCGTGTTTCTGGTGCCTCTATTGCACGCGGGGTGCCAAGCTGTACGGACTCGCTTTCGTCAGCTCATAACCCATTACGATTTATAAGTTTGTGGAATTATTCGGGAGGCTGGTCAGAATACAGACCTGGCTTCACCAGGACGCGCCCTCGTCCTTTTTGCGGAATCTCGACTCGCTTGCCTTCATTTCCGCAGCTGTTGCGAATTTTGGTAGAAAATTTTCCTGTGCCGCGAGAGTGCCGGACGCAGAGGCGACACTTCCACCGCGAGACCACCTTTCGTCTCCGGAACAGGGCGCAACTCTCCGCGGGTTCGCGCAACACCGTGAACACCAGGCGTTCGCACAGTTGTGGGCCGTTGGCACAGGTCTTGCCAAATCAGCTCGGGAGGTCGGTTAACGGTAAATCAAAACTCGTATGGAACGACTGCACAATGTGACCTTTGATGAAATCAAGATCGGCGACTCCGCCAGCATCCGGCATCGTCTTGCCCGCACGGAAGTTGAGACGCTTGCTGTAATGGCCGGCGACGTGGACGCTTTTGAGATCGGCGACGGTGAAGTCGTTGATCGAGAAAAGATCTGTACTGAAGCCGTGGGAGCAGAGGCCCTGCTTTCCGGGCTGTTAAATCGAAAGCTACCCGGCCCGGGCACTTCAATCTCCGACCAAAATCTGCATTTCGAAGGAAGCCTGCAGGCCGGCGACGAGCTGGTCGCAACCGTTACGGCGCGGGAAAAGAAAGCTCCCGGCTATGTCGTTTTCGATTGTCGGATCACGAATGACGGCGAAGACCTCGTCAGCGGCACCGTGACCGTGCGCGCGCCCGACCACCATATTACTTATTCCGATCTCGCGAACCCGCAGGTGATTCTTCGCCGCACTGATAAATTCGCGGAGCTCTTGAAACGTTGCGAAAAGCTGGCGCCGGTTACGTGCGTAATCGCCCACCCTTGCGACCGGGATTCCCTACTAGGGCCGCTCGAAGCGGCGAAGCTCGGTTTGATTGAACCTATCCTGGTGGGACCCGAAGCGAAGATTAAGGCTATCGCAGATTCTGAAAAAATTTCCCTCTCAGGCTATCGGATTGTCTCCACTGAACACGCGCGCGCTTCTGCCGAAAAAGCGGTGGCCCTTGTCAGGGCAGGTGAGGGCGAGTCGCTCATGAAGGGCAGCCTTCATACCGATGTCCTCATGGGCGCCGTCGTATCGTCCAGTGCCGGCCTGCGAACGAGCCGGCGCATCTCCCACGCGTTTCTTATGGACGTGCCATCGCATCCGCACCCTCTCGCTATCACGGATGCCGCCATTAATATCTCGCCCTCTCTGGAGGACAAGATGCACATCGCGCAGAACGTAATCGATTTATGCCACGTAATGGGCCTCGAGAAACCCAAGGTGGCTATTCTCTCGGCCATCGAAACCATCAACTCAAAAATTCCCTCCACGCTCGACGCGGCCGCGCTCTGCAAAATGGCGGATCGCGGTCAGATACGCGGCGGTGTTCTCGATGGCCCCTTGGCCTTCGATAATGCGATCAGCGAACTCGCCGCCAAAACCAAGAAGATCGAATCGCCAGTGGCCGGAAGGGCGGATGTCATGCTCGTTCCTGATCTCGAGTCCGGCAACATGCTCGCAAAGCAATTGCAATATCTGGCTGGCGCCGAAGCCGCCGGTATTGTTCTCGGCGCGCGTGTTCCCATAGTCCTCACCAGCCGCGCGGACATGGTTCGAACCCGTCTCGCTTCGATAGCTGTCATGAAGCTTATCGCCCACTACCGCCGTACAACCCCGAAAGCAGGCAGCCTATGAAGGAGGCAATCCTTGTTCTAAACGCCGGCTCCTCGAGCATTAAGTTTTCAGTCTTTGTTCGTGTGGACCGCCGGTTGGAGCTGGCGTTTCGTGGCCAAATCGAAGCGCTGTTTAGTGCCGCTCATTTTGTTTCAAAAGGAGTGGACGGTAAAACTATCGCCGAAAACCAGTGGCCTGCCGGTGCAAACCTCGGTCATGGTGGTGCCATTGAATACCTGACCTCGTTCCTTCGCGAGCACCGGGGAGATATGCGGCTTGCCGGGATCGGCCATCGAGTCGTTCACGGTGGTGTTGATTACTTCGAACCAGTGCGTGTGAATAGCCAGGTCGTGGCTGATCTCGAAAGATTGATTCCGCTGGCTCCGCTGCATCAGCCTCACAATTTGGCGCCAATCAAAACCGTGCTCTACCGGATGCCGGATGTGCCGCAAGTGGCCTGTTTCGATACGGGATTTCACCATACGAATCCGCAAGTGGCGCAATTGTTCGCTTTGCCGAAGGACCTGACTGAATCCGGCATTCGCCGGTATGGCTTTCACGGCCTTTCTTACGATTACATAGCCTCCATCCTTCCGGAGCGCGCGCCCCACGCTGCAAAAGGAAAAACGATCGTTCTTCATCTCGGTAATGGATCGAGCATGTGCGCACTCAATTCCGGCAAAAGCGTCGCGAGCACGATGGGCTTCACGGCACTCGATGGTTTGCCCATGGGTACGCGCTGCGGCTCACTCGATCCGGGAGCCATTCTTTATCTCATGGACTCCAGAAAGATGGACCTCCGTGCGATAGAAAAACTGCTCTACCACCAATCAGGGTTGCTCGGAGTTTCCGGCATATCCAGTGATCTGCGTGAATTGCTCGATAGCACATCGCCGGATGCGGCGCTGGCCATAGATCTTTACATCTACCGTATTTGCCGCGAACTCGGCTCTCTTGCCGCCGCTCTCGGCGGATTGGATGCGCTCGTATTCACGGCGGGTATTGGAGAGAACGCTGTCAGCATCCGCGAACGGGTTTGCACGGAAGCGCGCTGGCTCGGCGTCGCGCTGGATCGAACAGCGAATGCGCATCCGCCGGAAACTGGCCTGATCAGCAGCGCCGAGAGCCGGGTCGGAGCATGGGTGCTGCGAACCAATGAAGAACTGATGATCGCCAGGGAAACCTTGCGTCTTCTTTGCGGGGCGGAATCAAAAAACGAGAGGGCGCTGGCCGCCTGACGATTGGACTTTGTCCGATTTTGCTCCGCGCGACGTGTTATCGCGTTTTCGTTAACACCACGATCGATCGCTGCGCAACCTCATATCTTAAAGAGGATAAGCGGTGCTCTTCGCCTTCGTCCGCAAAGTCATTCGGCGATTCCAGGCCTGTGTCTGCTATACGCTGCCAGTCTTGAGCCCGGCCTTCCTGGATTTGAAATTCGATCGGCTGGTGCCATGCGTTGATCATGACGTAAAGGTCGGGCTCATTGAATTCCGAACCATGAAGCCTGTAAGCGAGACTGTGTGAATCGTGGGACAGGTCTGCCTCCTCGTGCGCTCCATACCAGCGAATGTCCTGCCGCCAGAAGCGGCTGCGGCCGATCATTTTGCGGGATTTGCGAAATGAGATGGCCCGTTTGAAGAACCGGAAGATGTCGCGATTCTTTTTCAGAAGGTCCCAATCCAGCCATGTCGTTTCATTGTCCTGGTTATAAGGATTATTGTTTCCTTTTTGCGTATTCAGGAATTCATCGCCGGCACAAAACATTGGCGCGCCGTTCGCAAGCATCAGCAGGAGGAAAAAGTTCTTAACCTGCCGGCGGCGCAGCGCCAGCACTTCGTCCGGCGCGTTTTCATCTCCTTCCCATCCGCAGTTCCAACTCAGGTTGCAGTCCGCTCCATCGCGGTTTCCATGGCCATTTCTTTCGTTGTGCTTTTCATTGTACGCAACCAGGTCGTAAAGGCAGAACCCATCGTGGGCCGTCAAAAAATTGATGCTCTGATACGCGTGATAGACGGCCGGACCGCTGTCGGGAAACAAATCGTCGCTCCCATAGAGGCGCGTCATCAAAGCGCCTACTTTTCCAGGGTCACCTTTCACGAAGGCCCGGATGTCGTCGCGAAATTTTCCATTCCATTGCCGCCACAGCAGGCCTGGAAAACTCCGCCCGAGCAAATAACTGCCGATGTCCCACGCCTCTGCAACAACCTTCACATCAAACTGCGCTGCCAATGCGCCAATTTCATGAACCGCCGCAGGCTGGTCGGTATCCACTCCTCCCCTCAGATCTCGTGCAAAAATGGATGCGAGGTCAAAGCGAAAACCATCCACTCCCATCTTCGTGATCCAATGCCGCAAACTCTGAAGGACAAGCATGCGGACTGCCGGATGAGCGCAACGAGTGGTGTTGCCGCAACCGCTATCGTTCATATAGGCGCCGTCCTGCGCGACCAGGTAGTGGCACGCATTATCGATTCCTCTAAGCGAGTACGTGGGCCCGTCAATATCCGCTTCCGTGGTGTGGTTATAGACAACGTCCAACCAGACTTCGATCCCTGCCCGATGAAAAGCTCGTACCATGTCTCTGAATTCTTGCACCGGGTCGTCGGTCGCATAGGCATGATGCGGAGAAAAGAAATTCAAGGTCATGTATCCCCAGTAATTGTCCTCCTGGGGATCAAACTGCTGCACCGGCAGCAACTCGACGATGGTAATTCCCAATTCCTTGAGATACGGAATCTTTTGGGAGAGGCCCGCGAAGGTTCCGCGATTCGCGGGCGTCACTCCTGAATTGGGCCGTGCCGTAAAACCCTTTACGTGCACTTCATAAATCACAGCATCATGAGTGTGGCGCGGTCGCGGGACGTGTTCTTCATGAAAAGCTTCCGGCTCGTTTTTAAGTGGCAAAACCCCCAGCGGTGCCTGGCCGTCATTGGGCCCCGTCCGCTTTGCCGCGTCGCGCGAAAACTTCTTTGGGAAATGAACCGCTTTCGCGAATGGATCCAGCAGGATCTTCTCGGGATCAAACCGGTGGCCGTGTGCCGGGTCAAAAGGCCCCTGAACACGCCATGCGTAATACCTGCCGTCCGGCACTTGCTCTTTCGGCACAAAGCAATGCCACACTGGCCCCGTCTTGTTCCGCACCGGGTCAAGCTGTTGCTCAAGTGCCGGCCGGGTTGAATCATCCTCGTTGTAAATCAGCAGGGTAAGCCCCGTGCTGTTTCGCGAGAAGAGTGAAAAGTTCCACGCTTGTTCCGACTCAATCCACGTCGCGCCTAACGGCGTCGGCGAACCTTCGGCACGTTCCCAATCCTCCACCGTCTGGAGCTGCGAAAGGCTGCTAGTCATGTATCCTCAACAATTGCCGGCTCGTCCTCGATCGGACAGGGTCTCACCTTCCAGATTTGCTCGGCGTACTCTTTGATGGTTCGATCGCTCGAGAAGCTGCCCGACCCGGCGATGTTTAGGATCGCCTTACGCGACCACGCATCCGGCTGGGCGTATAAATCGCCGAGGCGCGATTGGGCTTCGGCATAACTCTTCAGGTCGGCCAGATGCAGGTAATGATCGCCATGCCGCAGGAGAGCATCAACGATAGGCGCGAAAACGCCCGGCTCATATCGGCTGAAATAATCGCCTGCGATCATTTCAAGTGCGGCACGGGTCTCATAATCGTGCTCAAAATGCCATTGCGGGTTGTAAAAGCCCCGCGTCCTTGCGACCTCTTCTACAGTCAGCCCGAAAAGGAAGAAATTTTCCTCACCGGCCGCGGCCGCCATTTCGATTGTCGCGCCGTCGCGCGTCCCGATGGTCAGTGCACCGTTCATCATGAACTTCATGTTGCTCGTGCCGCTCGCTTCGTAACCCGCTGTCGAGATCTGCTCCGAAACATCCGTCGCCGGGATCAATCGCTCGGCGAGGGATACACAATAGTCAGGAACGAAGACGACTTTCAGACGCCCTTGCACGATAGGATCACCATCGATCGTTCCCGCGAGGTTGTTGATGAATTTGATGACCAGTTTCGCGAAATGGTATGCCGGCGCGGCCTTGCCCCCGAAAAAGAATGTCCGCGGCGGTATCCGGAGGTTCGGATTTTCGCGAAGGCGATTGTATAACACCACAATATGCAACGCGTTCAATAGTTGGCGCTTGTATTCGTGGATGCGTTTGATTTGGGTATCGAAAATCGAGTCGGGATTCACTTCCTGGCCGCTCGCGGCCTTGAGCCATTCGGCGAATCGCCTCTTTGCGGCGTGTTTTGCCTCCCGCACAGCGCCGCGAAACGGCTTGTCCTCCGCCAGCGGCTTCAGGTTTTCGAGCTGAGCGAGATCGGTGATCCACCCGTCACCGATCGCATCCGTGATGACCTCCGCCAAAGCAGGATTCGCCAGCAACAGGAACCGGCGTTGAGTCACACCATTGGTCTTGTTGTTGAACCGCTCCGGGAACAAATCGGCAAAGTCCGGCACGACGTTCTTCTTCAGCAGCTCGGAATGCAAAGCGGCAACACCGTTAGTGCTGTGCGATCCAACGATTGCAAGATGAGCCATGCGAACCCTCTTTGGTGACCCCTCTTCGATAAGGCTCACCCGCTCCAATCTCGCGTTGTCATTCGGGTATCGCGCGCGGACATGATTCAGAAAGCGCCCGTTAACCTCATAAAGGATCTCGAGATGGCGTGGCAAAAGATGCTCAAACCACGGCACCGGCCACTTTTCGAGCGCTTCAGGCAACAAAGTGTGGTTCGTATACGCCAGGGTGCGCTCGGTCATCTCCCACGCTTCCCGCCAGCCCAGCTTTGCATCGTCGAGCAGCACCCGCATCAGTTCGAGCACTGACAGCGTGGGATGAGTGTCATTGAGCTGCATCGCTATTTTACTCGGCAAGGCGGACCATTCGTTGCCGGCAGCACGAAATCTGCGGATGGCATCTCCCACGGAACAGGCCACGAGAAAATATTGCTGCAGAAATCTAAGGCCTTTGCCTTCCGCAGTGGAATCATCAGGGTAGAGCACTCGCGTGACGGTTTCTGCCGTCAGGGACTCCGCCAGCGCGCCAACGAAGTCGCCGCGGCTGAATTGTTGGAAATCGAAATAGTCAGGTGTCGCCGCCGACCATAAACGCAGGGTGTTCACATTCCTCGCGCCATAACCAATCACCGGCCGATCGTACGGCACCCCAATCAAGGTTGAGGGACGCCCCTGTATAAGCCTAAGCGCGCCTTCCTTGATATCGAAAGAGCAGCCGAGCCGCACTTCCACGGACTCATTGGGCCGGGCCACCTCCCATGGGTCAGCCCGAGCGAGCCAATGGTCAGGTTGTTCGAATTGCCATCCGTCGCGCAGGGTCTGTTTGAAGATGCCGTATTCGTATCGCAACCCCGAGCCCATGCCGGGGATGCCGAGCGTGGCCATTGAATCAAGAAAGCAGGCCGCGAGTCGTCCCAGACCCCCGTTGCCCAACCCGGCGTCCGGCTCCTGTTCGAGGATCTCTGAAGGTTCGAGCTCATGCTGTTTGCAGAACTCGGCCCAGACCGGATCCAGCAGGAGATTGGTAACGTTATTTGCCAAACTCCGGCCGATCAGGAATTCCAGCGAAAGATAGTAAACCCGTTTAACGTTCTGCTCCTGGTAAGTCTGCTCCGTCTTAATCCAGCGCTGCGAAAGAACGTCGCGAATCGAGTAGGCGATGGCTTCAAACCGGTCCCGTGCCGACGCGCGCCCTAATGGCATCACGTGATCAAACGTCAGGTGCCGCTCATAGAGCCCGTCACCGTTCCCGCTGAACCTTATCGGGCCGGCGTTAAACCTGTTGATGACGTTCCTCAGTTCTGCTTGAACGTTTTTGTTTTTCATTTTAGGGCGATTCTGCGCGTCATCGCTGGGTCAAACGTTGTCCCCCTCTGTTGAACTGCGGAGCTTCGCAAGCGTCTTCTCGCCCCATCGCCACCCTAAAACCGCGGGATGGTCTTCTCCGTGCTCATTGATATGGCGCCGATGTTTCATTAGCGCGTCACGTATCGCTTGCTTCGCATACGCTGCCCTCGCGCCAAGCTGCGGCGAACGATCAATCACATCCTCCACCAAATGGAAACGATCCATGTCGTTTAGCACAACCATGTCAAACGGCGTGGTAGTAGTGCCTTCTTCCTTGTAGCCGCGCACATGGAGGTTTCGATGATTGGTGCGCCGATAGGTGAGGCGATGAATAAGCCACGGATATCCGTGGAACGCGAATATGATCGGTTTGTCCTTGGTAAACAGCGTGTCAAAATCAGAATCGCTCAGGCCGTGTGGATGCTCGCTTGCCGGCTGGAGTTTCATCAGGTTCACCACATTGATCACCCGGACTTTCAGATTTGGGAGGTGTTGCCGGATCAAGTCCACCGCCGCGAGGGTTTCAAGGGTTGGCACGTCCCCGCAGCAAGCCATCACCACGTCTGGTTCGGCTCCCTTATCATTGCTCGCCCATTCCCAGATGCTCAACCCTGCCGTGCAGTGCCTGATCGCTTCATCCATCGAAAGCCACACCGGCGCCGCCTGCTTTCCCGCCACAATGACGTTGATGTAATTCCGGCTCCGAAGGCAATGATCGGTTACCGACAGGAGGCAGTTGGCATCCGGCGGCAGATAAACGCGGACGACTTCCGCCTTCTTGTTCACGACGTGATCCAGAAATCCCGGATCCTGGTGTGAAAAGCCGTTGTGATCCTGGCGCCAGACATGAGAGCTCAGCAGGTAATTCAGCGATGCGATGGGTCGGCGCCACGGAATGTGGTTGCACACCTTCAACCATTTGGCGTGCTGGTTGAACATGGAGTCGATGATGTGAATGAACGCTTCGTAACAGGAAAAGAAACCGTGGCGGCCGGTGAGCAGATACCCCTCAAGCCAGCCCTGGCATTGATGCTCGCTCAGCATTTCCATGACGCGCCCGCCTGGAGCCAAATGGTCGTCGTAGGGAAATCGCTCCGCCATCCATGCGCGGTTCGTCACTTCCAAAACGTCCTGCCAGCGATTCGAATTGTTCTCGTCGGGACTGAATAGCCGAAAATTTTTGCTCTGAAGGTTTCCCTTCATCACGTCGCGCAGGAATTTCCCCATCATGCGCGTGGCTTCCGCCGTTGCCCCTCCAGGCTTTTTCACTTCAATGGCGTAATCACGGAAGTCAGGCATGAGCAGGTCGCGCAGCAGCAGGCCCCCGTTTGCATGTGGATTGGCGCTCATTCGCCGGTTGCCCCGCGGCGCGATAGCAGCGAACTCAGGTTTAAATTTTCCTCCAGCATCGAAAAGCTCCTCAGGCCGGTAGCTTTTCATCCATCGTTCGAGGATTTTGACGTGACCTGGCCTTTCATGCATCTCGCCCATCGGCACCTGGTGCGACCGCCACGAGTCTTCAGCGCGTTTGCCATCGATCGTTTTTGGGCACGTCCATCCCTTCGGTGTTCTCAGGATAATCATCGGCCATCGGGGCCGCGTGCTTGTCCCATTGCTCCTGGCAGCCGCCTGGACTCGCTTTATTTCCGCAACCGCCTTGTCCAGCGCCGCGGCCATCAACTGATGCATCTTCTTCGGCTCGCTGCCCTCAACAAAAATCGGCGTGTAACCATAGCCCCTGAATAATTGATCCAATTCTTCGTGGCTGATTCGCGCCAGCACACACGGGTTCGCTATTTTATAACCGTTCAGGTGCAGGATGGGCAGGACCGCCCCGTCAACAGCCGGGTCCAAAAACTTGTTCGAATGCCAGCTCGTTGCAAGAGGCCCCGTCTCGGCTTCGCCGTCCCCCACAACCGCCGCCACGATCAAATCGGGATTGTCATACGCCGCCCCATACGCGTGGCTAAGTGCGTAACCTAATTCTCCCCCTTCGTGAATCGACCCAGGAGTTTCAGGTGCGACATGGCTCGGAATGCCTCCGGGGAAGGAGAATTGCTTGAACATCCGTTTCATCCCGGCCTCATCCTGGCTAATCTCCGGATAAACCTCGCTGTAAGTCCCCTCCAGCCACGTGTTGGCCACGATCCCAGGGCCGCCGTGTCCGGGACCAATGATGTAAATCATGTTCAGGTCCCGTTCTTTGATGACCCGGTTCAAATGAACGTAGATGAAGTTCAATCCAGGTGTCGTCCCCCAGTGCCCTACGAGCCGTGGTTTGATGTGTTCCTTGCGAAGCGGTTGCTTCAGCAGCGGATTGTCATAGAGATAGGTCTGCCCAAGTGACAAATAATTCGCAGCCCTCCACCACGCGTCTATCTTGCGAAGTTGATCTGGCGGCAGGGTTTCATCAGCGTCGACCGGCATGATTTTCGCCCTGGGCGCCGGCAGGTTCTGACGGTTCATCCGTTTTGTCGGCAAATGCTTAAATCGGTTGCGAGTCATCATATTCAGGTCGGAAGGCCAGCGTCTGAACGTGAGATATGCAAACCTCGCTCCTTTTTCTTTGCCCTTCGCAATCACTTCGCAGCAGGACAAGACTGTCTGGTCTTCCGGTTCCGCTACTGGTTGCAATCTGTGTGCCAGATACAGTTAAGGTTCGCGGTTCAGCCGTAAGGTTCGCGCCTCCTGCGGTTTTCGCGCGTGTTGATTAGTTCGCCGCCCACTGATCGCAACCATTCATCCGGCGATATTCAGTCTCCGGCACGATATTTCGACTTCCGCCGCAACCAATGTTCTGTTCGCAGGCCGCGCTCCTCCGGTCGAAATCCAATCTGAAAGGCGAGATAGTGACCATCAACCGCGCGGGTCGTTCCATCACTGGCCTGACACCGCTTCCGGAATAGCCCGCTAAATCAGGCGGATAGGCGATCCCGCGGCACCATTTTCACATCTGGCATGCGTCATGCGTTTTAGCATCTCGCGCCGGGCGAAAACCGAACCGCTGCGCAATTGAAATCCGTTGTTCAGGGAAGTCATGTCACATTGTGGTTCAGATCAAAAATGCTTCGCGAGAGGTGCGGCTGTCCGTGCGCGATTCGACAAGGTGCTTCCCATTGCTATTCTGCTGGTGAGCTCCCTCGCTTCGTCCGCCGAAGCAGCGGGCGAACACGGCAACGCGCACACTCTCACCCAACATGCGCCCGTGCTCGCCCGGCCTTTCGGTTTCCCTATTACCAATTCCATGGTGGTGACGTGGATCGTGGCCGCCGGGCTGATCGCTTTCGCTCAGTGGGCTACGCGTCACATGAGCCGCATCCCCCGAGGCGCGCAAAATTTCTGGGAGTGGCTCGTCGAGAGCCTGTCGCGCTTTCTGGAAGGAATCATCGGCCCGCATCTCGTGAAGCGCACGTTCTGGTTTTTTGCGTCCGTATTCATATTCATCCTTGCAGCCAATTGGGCCGGGCTCATACCTGGGATTGGCTCAATCGGCTGGACCGTTCGGTTTTCTGACGGCCACACGGAATGGCGGCCATTGTTCCGCGGCGCGAATGCCGACCTGAACATGACGCTCGCCATGGCGCTTGTTTTCTTCGCTTGTTGGGTAGTGTGGGCAATTCGCGAAGTAGGCTTCGCGGGATTTGGAAAAGAGTTATTCGGACCCAAGGGTGAAAACACGGGAGTGCTCAAGGTTTTGATGATCATCGTCTTTTTTGCCGCCGGTTGCCTTGAACTTATTTCAATTCTGTTTCGCCCTGTTTCCCTGAGCTTTCGTTTGTACGGAAATATTTTTGCCGGCGAAAACATGCTCGAAACGATGAGCAAACTCGTTCCCGGCTTTGGCTGGCTCCTCCCTGTCCCCTTTTACTTTCTCGAACTGCTCGTCGGCCTGGTGCAGGCGCTCGTGTTCATGCTTCTCACAGCCGTATTCACGTTGCTGATGTGTCAACACGAGGAGGAGGCGAAGTCATGATTACCGAACCGAATCCATTTCTGCGAGCCGACCGCGGTCGGCCAGCCGCTGCCATTAAGTACAACACAAAAATAAAAACATATGACACACACACCCATACTCGCTGAGTTGGCGGGCAACCTTCACGTCGGTCTGGCCGCGCTCGGCGCGGCGACTGGCGTCGGATTCATCGGCATGAAAGCTTCCGAAGCCGTCGGACGGAATCCTGGGGCGGCCACAAAAATCCTCGTCCAATCCATTCTTGCCATCGCCTTTGCTGAGGCCATCGTTTTTTACGCCTTGTTCCTGGTTAAATGAGTGACCCAGTGGCGTCGCGCCGGGTGGCGCGGCGCCCGGGCTCGCAAGGAGTTTATCGTGAATTGTTTTTTTCTGCTGGCGGAAGCAAGCGGCGGTGGCGGGGCGGCCCAGGAGATCGCAAAAACGTTCGGCGTCGATTGGCCGCAATTGATCGCGCAAATCATCAGCTTCGGCATCGTTTGCTTTCTATTGCACAAGTTCGCCTATCGCCGCGTCCTCGACATGCTCGACGAACGCCGCAAGGAAATTACTGAAGGCCTCGCGAACGCCGAACGGATCAAGGAGGAATTGGCCCGAGCATCCGCCAGGCATCAGGAGATCCTGAAAGAGGCCGATCAAAAGGCGGTGACCCTCATCAATGAAGCTCGAGCTGCGGCCGCCAAAGTGCAGGACCTGGAGACGAAAAAGGCATTCGCCGCCGCCGAACGCGTTCTGGCCAAAGCACGCGAAGCCGCTGCGCAGGACCACGCTCGCATGTTCGCCGAACTGAAGCGGCAGCTCGTTCACATCGTGGTGCATACGACCAGGACGGTCACCGGCAAGGTACTGACGCCCGAAGACCAGCGCCGAATCAGCGAAGAAACCGTCAATGCGGTCCGCGACTGATAGGAATGAAAACAAGCCATCAAACTCGCCGCGATGCAGCCTCGCTGCTTCGCGCCTGCACGGTGACCGGCTCTCTTGATGAGAATCGCGTGCGGCGCGCTGTTCAACTCCTCGTCACAAGGAAGCCGCGCGGTTACATAAATACGCTGTTCAGGTTCCGCAGGCTCGTTCAACTCGATCTGGCCCGGCGATCCGCGAAAATCGAAAGCGCTATCCGCTTGCCTGAGGACATGCGTGCCGAGGTCCGCAACCGGCTTGAGAAAACCTACGGCTCAGGCGTGATCACGTCCTTTTCCGAAAACCCCGCGTTGATCGGTGGAGTGCGCATCCAGGTGGGTAGTGACGTCTATGACGGCACCGTGGACCGCCGCCTCAATGCCATCGAACGGGATTTTCAATGATTCTAAAACCTCAGCCGAACGCAGTCATCACTAAGGCGGCCCAGGCGCCGCGGGGAGAGCCGGTTGAACTGAACGTCAGATGGTTTGGATTTCTTTATGATTAGCTTGTTACAGGAAATTGAGGAGCAGATCACCGGCGTCAAAACTTCTGATCAACGTCAGAACGTTGGCACCGTCCGCGAGATCGGCGATGGAGTCGCAAAAATTGAAGGCCTCACTCGCGCGCGCCTCAACGAGATGCTCGATTTCGGGAACGGCGTGGTCGGCCTGGCATTGAACCTCGAGGAAACGGAAGTCGGCGCGATCATCCTGGGTGACTACACAAAAGTGAACGAAGGAGACGAGGTCCGCGGCATGGGCAAGCTGCTGCAGGTGCCCGCTGGTAAAGGCCTTCTGGGCCGCGTCGTGGACATGTTGGGCGAGCCTATCGATGGCAAGGGTCCGATCAAAGCCGAGGCAGCCTATCCCGTCGAAAAAATTGCGCCCGGAATTATACGCCGCAAATCCGTAAGCCAGGCGGTCCAAACCGGGATCATGCCGATCGATGCAATGATCCCTATCGGACGCGGCCAGCGCGAGTTGATCATCGGCGACCGCTCCACCGGCAAAACCACAATTTGTATCGATACAATTATCAACCAGGCTCGCCTCAATCAGGCTGCTGAAGCGGGGGGCGATAAAGATTATCGCCCGCTTTATTGCATTTACGTCGCGATTGGCCAGAAGCAATCCAGCGTAGCTCGCGTTATCGCTGTTCTCGAAGAAGCCGGCGCCATGCCTTACACGATCGTGGTCTCCTCGCCGGCCTGTGATTCTGCCGCGAACCAATACATGGCGCCTTTCGCCGGCGCGGCCATGGGCGAATGGTTCATGGATAACGGCATGGATGCCCTCATCGTTTATGACGATCTCTCGAAACATGCCGCGGCTTACCGTGAAGTCTCCCTTGTCCTGAAGCGTCCTTCCGGCCGCGAGGCTTACCCCGGCGACGTGTTTTACCTGCACAGCCGGCTTCTCGAACGAGCCGCGCGTGTCGCGGAGAAATACGGCAACGGCTCCTTAACAGCTCTGCCGATCATCGAAACGCAGGCCGGTGATGTGTCCGCTTACATTCCGACCAACGTAATCTCCATCACCGATGGCCAGATTTTCCTGGAAGGCGATCTCTTTTATCAGGGCGTCCGTCCGGCGATCAACGTCGGCATCTCCGTATCGCGCGTCGGTTCCGCTGCGCAAATCAAGGCGATGAAACAAGTCGCCGGCCAGCTGAAGGGAGACCTCGCACAGTTCCGCGAACTCGCCGCCTTCGCCCAATTCGGTTCCGATCTCGATCCAAAAACGCAGTCGCAGATCGATCGCGGTCGTCGGATCACAGAGATTTTCAAACAACAGCAATACAATCCCGTTCCCGTCGAAGTCCAGGTCGCCGTGCTGTGGGGTGTTCAGAAGGGCTACCTCGATACCGTGCAGGTTGAGCAGGTGAAGGAATTCCAAAACAAATTCACGGAGTTTTTGGCGACGCGTAAAACAGAGCTTCTCGCAAGAATTGCCAAAGAGAAGGTGGTCAGCGATCCCCTCGCTGCCGAGTTGAAGGCAGTATGCGATGAATTCCAGCAATCCTGGCAAAACTCGCGGCCGGCCCTTGCGCAAAAGCCGATAGCTCCCACGGTTGCATGAATGAACCACGCTTAAAGGCATCCGGCTCCTTTTCATGAGTTCCACGCGAGACATCCGGCGCCGAATTCGTTCGGTAGGCAATACCGCAAAAATCACGAAGGCCATGCAGATGGTCGCCGCGTCGAAAATGCGCAAAGCGCAGCAGGCCGCCCTCAACGGCAGGCCCTTCACCGCGCTCCTCTACCGGTTCCAGCGCAAAGCCACCACGCAATCCTCTGATTTTGCCCATCCCCTTCTGGAACATCGGGAGGTGCGCAAACGCGCCGTGGTCCTTGTCGCCGGCGATAAAGGTTTGTGCGGCCCCCTGAACAGCAACCTGTTTCGCCTGGTCTCGAAGTACAATCCTGAGAATACCCTCTTCATCACCGCGGGCCGTCGCGCGGCGCAATTTGTAAGCCGCACGCGCCGCCGCCTGGTGGCTGAGTTCCATTACGGCGATAACCCTCGCTATACCGAAGCGCGCGCGATCGCTACCTGCGTGCGCGACCTCTTTCTTAACAAGGAGGTCGATGAGGTGCAGGTCGTCGCGACACGGTTCGTCAATACCCTGACGCAAGAGGCCGTGGCATTCGAATTTCTGCCGGTCGGCCAGGTCAAAGGCTTGAAACTTCCGGACTCGCTTTCCGAAGAGGCCCTCCTGATGAACAATCTTGAGTACCTCTTTGAGCCAAATCCCGAGGCGTTCCTCGGCTACCTCCTTTCTCATTACCTGAACATTTTCATCTACCAGATCCTCCTCAATGCGAAGGCCAGCGAGCAAATCGCGCGCATGGTGGCGATGAAAAATGCCACGGATAACGCGAAGACTCTCATCACGGATTTAACTTTGGACTACAACAAACTCCGGCAAGGAAAAATCACCACCGAACTCCTCGAAATCTCAAGCGCCGTCGCGGAATAGAATCGTATGAAAAAAGGAAAAATCATCCAGGTCGTCGGAGCTGTCGTGGACGTCGCGTTCACCGATGGCGTCCCGGGCGTGCATCATGCGCTGACAGTGGATTTCAACGTGGACGGCCATCCAATCCATCTCACTCTCGAAGTGCAGCAGCAGCTTGGCGATCTGCGTGTCCGCACGGTCGCCATGTCCAGCACCGAAGGTCTTGAGCGAGGTCTTGAGGTGCTCGACACAGGCAAACCCATCTCCATGCCGGTCGGCGACGTCGTCATGGGAAGGGTTTTCGACGTTACCGGCAACCCCGTTGACGAGCGCGGCCCTGTTACAAGCGACAAATACTATCCTATCCACCGGGCCGCCCCGGCGTTGGTGGATCAGTCCACGTCACCGCAACTTCTGCCGACCGGCATCAAAGTCATCGATCTGGTCTGTCCGTTCCTCAAGGGCGGGAAGGTCGGCGCGTTCGGCGGCGCCGGTGTCGGCAAAACGGTCGTCATCATGGAGCTAATTAATAACATCGCGAAACTGCACGGCGGCGTTTCTGTATTTGCCGGCGTCGGTGAGCGCAGCAGGGAGGGCAACGATCTCTATCACGAAATGTCCGAGGCGGGCGTCATAAACCAGGCAGACCTTGGCAAATCAAAGATCGCCCTCGTTTACGGCCAGATGAACGAACCGCCCGGCGCGAGGCTCCGCGTCGCCCTCTCGGGACTGGCTATTACAGAATACTTTCGAGACGAGAAAAATCAGGACGTTCTACTTTTCATCGACAATATTTTCCGGTTTTCGCAGGCAGGCTCCGAAGTTTCTGCATTGCTTGGCAGAACTCCCAGTGCAGTCGGCTACCAACCCACGCTCGCCAGCGAAATGGGCGCGTTGCAGGAGCGGATCACTTCAACAACCAAAGGTTCGATCACTTCATTCCAGGCCGTCTACGTGCCTGCCGACGATCTTACCGACCCCGCGCCGGCCACGACCTTTGCGCATCTCGACGCGACGATCGTTCTTGAGCGCTCGATCGCCGAGCTCGGCATTTATCCAGCCGTCGATCCTCTTGCCTCGACCTCGCGCGCTCTTGCTCCGGAAATCGTCGGCAAAGAACATTACGAAGTCGCTCGCGGCGTCCAGAGCGTGCTTCAGCGATATAAAGATTTGCAGGACATCATCGCTATTCTCGGCATGGATGAACTCTCACCCGAAGACAAGCTGACGGTGTTCCGGGCCCGAAAAATCCAGCGTTTCCTCAGCCAGCCCTTCAGCGTCGCGCAGGTGTTTACCGGTCGCGAAGGCAAACAAGTCCCGGTCGAGGAAACAGTCAGGGCTTTCAAAGAAATCCTGGACGGCAGGCACGACGATGTCTCCGAAGGGAACTTCTATATGAAAGGCGCGATCAGCGAAATCCGCGAGTAGCGGCATGAAACTGGAAATCATAACGCCCGAAGGTACCGCTCTGTCTCAGGACGTTGAAATGGTCACGTTGCCGGGCGTCGAAGGGCAGTTCGGGGTTTATCCTGATCACGTGCCACTGATGACCCAGATGATCCCTGGCGAAGTAATCGTAAGGCGGAACTCACAGGATCAATCGTTCGCAGTCGGCGAGGGCCTTATTGAGGTCACCGCGGACCACGTCGCGATCCTCACCGACATGGCAATCGCAGCCGAACACATAGATGACGCGAAGGTCGAGGAAGCCCGGCAACGCGCCGAAGCGCGCCTGCGTGACAAGCTCTCCGACGAGGAAGTTGCCGCCACCAACGCTTCGCTCGCCCGCGCAGTGGCCCAACTCCACGTGAAACGGCGCACAGGAAAATGATCCGCTCCGAAATCAATTCGTAACCCCGTCTCTCGACATGTCATTCGAACTTCAGATCATTCGGCCCAGTGAATTCGTGCGGCTTAATCCTGAGCATCAGCTGGATTTGCAGGGGAGTAAGGAAGCGCTTTATTCGCTGGCTCGCTCATGCCGCAAGCGCGGGATTGCGCGTGCTGTCCTCGATATCCGCACCATCCCAATCCCCGCCCGTCCCATCTTCACGCGTGACGAGCTATGCATTCTGGTCGAAACGTTTCGGGAAGCCGGTTTTCGACGCCGCCAGCGCCTGGCAGTCCTTTACCGGGAAGATCCGCATCGAGGCGTCCGGAAATTCGCGTTCATCAGCACGTTGCGCGGTTGGAATGTTCGCGCCTTCACCGATTTCGAAAAAGCTTTGGAGTGGCTCTCCTTGGACAGCTCGTCGGAGTTCTCGGCCGATGCCGTTCCGGTTCGGGTCCGCGAAGTTAAACAACGGCTCCTTGTAAGCAGCCGAACCTAATTTTCCCTGGGAGGGAAATGAAACAGGTCCGGACTGGCCTTCCGCCCATCCGGACCCGCTCCTGATTGATGCCGGTTGCTTGCTTTACCCTGCTCCCCTGCGCAACCGGCAAAATTGCCAATGGCTTCGACTTTACGGCGTTACTTGTCTTGTTGTGGGCTGGTGCGGCCGGTTGGGGTAACCCCCTCCGGCTCAAAACCGAACTTTTGACCGCCTATGGCCGCCTGAACCATCAATCCCTTTTTCGCCATCGTGAACACCGCTACGCCGTGCTTGTATTGCGCGGCTTTCGAGGCGCCCTCACCGGCTACCACCGCGCTTACGTCCGCGCTCATTTCAAACTTCCCTTCTTTGAAATCGTCCAGCGAACCTGGAGTTTCGAAAAAGATCACCTCGGAGAACGACTGTCCGCCAACCTGCGCGCCGATGCTCGCCTGCGAAAGTCTCGCGCTGCCGACAATCTTTTGCTTTTCATAGAGCACGCCTTTTCCGTGGGCGCCGCCCACCACAAATCCACCCTTTCCCACACTGGGGAAGACGGCGTATCCCGCGGCGTTCGTGAAGAAGGTCGTCATGCTGGGATCAGCGCGGCTGAACGCATCCACCGTTGCCTGCGCCTGGGATTTCAAATCATCCGCATAAACGCCACCCGCCAAAAAAAGGAATGCGGCAGCAGCCGCGCCAAAACAGTTTTTCATTTTCATAAGGTCTTTTCTCCGAGTTTTTAATCTTGTCCGATGTCGGAACTGCGCGCGTTGCTCCTGTCTAAGAGATGCAACGGCATTCATTCCTGATCGAGGTTCCAACGAGTTCCCTGGCGACTGTGTTCGGTTCACGAGCACGTTCGCCCAATCGATTCGAAATCATATTGACCTTTGGTGCAATACCGCTTGCCCTTTGGTGCAAATACAATGCGGTGGACAGTTTAAAATTTTGAAAGGAATGATCACAGGGATCCGCTCAGTCCCGGGGCCGTCGCAGAACCTGTTTGCAATCGTGCTGATTGCGGTTCTTTTCCGCGCTGCTTTCTGTCCGATCCAGGCTGCGCCTGTGGCTGCGAAGCGTGTGTTGATCATTAATTCTCTGGGGAGCACAGCTCCGCCGTTTACGACACATTCCGTGGCATTCGAAGCGGAGTTGACAAAACAGATCGGGGGAAAAGTTGATCTGCGACAGGTCTATCTCGATCACACGCATTACGGGGATGCCGAGGTGGAACGAACAGTTGTCGAATATCTGGCAAAGCAGGAAACCCCGCGCAAACCTGATATCGTGGTGCCGATCGGTTCACCGGCAGGTGTATTTGTTGAAAAGCACCGTGCTGAACTTTTTCCCGGCATTCCTGTAGTCTATGCCGGCATGGACCGCCGGCGTTTGAGTGCCGGCGCACTTCGTGACAACGCGGCTTTCGTCGGGGAAAGCTTTGATTTTCGTGGAATGATAGAAGACATCCTGCAAGTCGCGCCAACTACAACGAACATAGTATGTGTAATCGGAGCTTCCCCCCTTGAGCGTTACTGGACGCAGGCTATCCAGGCTGAATTCGTTCCATTTACGAATAAGCTTACTTTCACATGGCTGAATGAGATCCCATTTGATGAGGTAATCGAATCCGTCAGGAAATTACCCCCACGGTCCTATGTATTCTTTATTCTTCTCCTGCAGGATGCCTCAGGCATAACGCGCAATTCCGATGAAGCACTAAAAAGCGTCATCGATGCATCAGCGGCGCCAGTCAACAGCATCTTTGAACACGAACTTGGGCTCGGCATCGTAGGCGGCAGGCTCTATCGTGCTGAACTCGAAGGGCAGCGGGCGGCGGTAATCGCGTCCCACATCTTGCGTGGAGCAGCGGCTACGAATTTTGCTCCTGAAATTATCAACCCCCTCGGTTCTCAGTACAACTGGCGTGCCCTGCATCGGTGGAAAATCAGTGAGAAGCGCCTTCCTGCCGGCGCCGTCATAAAGTATCGCACACCCACAACCTGGGAACGCCATAGAATCACGATCATCCTGGTTCTATCTGCCCTGTTGATACAGGCAGCGCTCATAACGGTGCTCGTGCTGAATCTTCGCCGTCGAATCAAAGCCGAACGCCTCCTGAGCCAAAGCGAGGAGCGGATGAAGATGGCTGCCGACGCGGCGCGGCTTGGACTCTGGGAGTGGGACCTGACCAGTAACGCGGTTTGGGTCGCAGGGATGCCGCGAGACGATATAGGTCCCGGCGAAGAACACGAATCCGATTACAGCCGACACATGCGCGCCGTTCATCCGGACGATCGGGATGCGCTGGCCCAATCCGTCGCGGCCGCGCTGACGCGAGATGGGCAGTTCGAGCACGTTTACCGCTTTTATCTTCCGAACGGAGACATTCGATGGGTTGCGGCCCGGGGCAAAGTTGAATTCGGCCGGGACCATAAGCCGGTAAAGATGCGCGGCGTAGGCATGGACATCACAGCGCGGAAGCTGGCCGAACAAAAAGCGTCGGAAAGTGAAAAGGGTTTTTTATTAATGGCGAACTCCGCGCCGGTGATGATCTGGCAATCCGGGCCCGATAAGCTTTGCACGTTTTTTAACGAACCATGGCTGGCCTTCACCGGGCGCGCTCTCGACCAGGAACTCGGCAATGGATGGGCTGATGGAGTTCATCCTGAGGACTTGGATCATTGCCTGAAGGTCTACACCGAGGCATTCGATGCGAGGCAACCCTTCACTATGGAATATCGGCTTCGCCGCCATGATGGAGAATATCGTTGGATAGAAGATTGCGGGGTTCCGCGTTACGACGCGCAGGCCCGTTTCCTTGGGTACATCGGATCGTGTATAGATATAACCGTTCCAAGAGCGGCTAAGGAGGAGGCGCAACGTTGGCAACAGGAACTCGCGCACGTGGACCGATTCTCGAGGCTGGGCGAACTGGCGGCATCGCTGGCGCATGAATTAAACCAGCCACTCACCGCGATTGTCAGCAGCGCACAGGCGGCGGAACGACAGCTTCAGAATGGTTACGCAGTGGGCGATGTGCTGGAAACCTTGAGAGATATCGGCAACGAGGGCCTCCGCGCCAGTGACATTATTTCCGGCATGCGCGACATGCTCAAGAAGGATGCCGGAACAAGATCCGCTCAGAATCTGAATACGCTCACTGTGGAAGTCATCGAAATGCTCCGCGGGACGCTCGTAGAGAAGCAGGTTCGATTGATGAAGCGCCTCAACCCGGATTTGCCGGAGGTAGCAGGTCACGCGGTGCAGTTACGGCAGGTGCTATTAAACCTCATGATGAACGCTTGCGAAGCGATGACGGAAACTCCTCCGAATAGCCGGCAACTGACCATCGATTCAGCTCGCCGTCCCGATGGGACTGTTGAGGTATCTGTTTCAGACACCGGAACTGGATTCTCGGAGGAAATACTGGCGCACCTTTTCGAACCGTTCCAGACCACAAAAAGCAATGGTCTCGGACTGGGCCTGTCCATCTGCCGATCCATCATCGTTGCTCACGGCGGATCACTCGCCGCCGCGAATAACCCCGGTGGCGGCGCATGTCTGCGCGTCACCCTGCCGTCATATTCAAAGAATGGGCCTTGAATTCTGCTCCACATCCAATCTGAGCCATGTCGGAAAAAGACCAGCTTTATTCAAACCAGGAGCATCGAAAGAAAACCGCCGATGCTCTTCTGGATCCCTCCCGATCAGGGGCGCAATTCCGCGCGATTTTTGAAGGAGCTGCGATAGGGATGGCATTGGTCAACCAGCATCGCCGGATCGTCCGCTGCAATCCCGCACTCCAAAACCTACTTGGCTATTCGGAAGACGAACTCTGCACCATGACCTTCCCTGAGGTAACGCATCCTGAGGATGTCGACGCGGACCTCGCGCAATACGCTCGGCTCACCAGTGGCGAGATCGACCATTACCAACTGGAAAAGCGCTATCTGACAAAAAACCGCGAGGTCGTCTGGGGACGGTTGACAGTGTCAGTCGTCCGCATTTCGCCGGATGAGCCGCTTTACTCGGTCGGGATGGTTGAGGACATTACTGAACTTAAAACTCTCGAACACTCCCTCCATGAAGCGCGAAGCTGGGAACTCACAGCGCGCGAGGAATTTTCCCGGCAACTGCTCGAAGCTACAGAGCTGGAACGGCATGCGCTCGGAGCTGAACTGCACGATAGTTTGGGCCAGAGCCTTTCCATCATCAGCAACCGGGCCTATGAGGCACTGGCTCGGCCCGGGTTGCCTGCCGAAGTCGCGGCGCCCTTGGAAGCCATACAGGATTCCGCGGCCACCGCCATCGGCGAACTGCGCAATTGTGTGCGCGACCTCCGGCCCTTCGAAATCGAAGGAAGCGGATTCACCAGCGCCATTAGCCAGCTCGTGGCCCGCGTTGCCGAGGCCGCTCCCTCCCGCCTGGAATCTCGCATCGAAGAAGTCGACGATTGCATCAAGGGCCGCGTGGCCACACACCTGTATCGCATCATTCAGGAAGCCTTGAACAACCTGATTAGACACTCAAGGGCCGACGCAGCCCGGTTAACGCTCGAACGAGATATCAAGTGTATCCGGCTGTCGCTGTGGGACAACGGCCGCGGCTTCGAGATGGCTGCTCAAGGCGAGAGCGGTGGGGTGGGTTTGGCGAGTATCACGGAACGCGCCCGCTTGATCGGCGCGAAAATGAAGCTCCAGTCCAGCGCCGGCGCCGGAACGAGCTTAATCCTCGAACTGCCGCTGGAATGGAACGAATAGGAACTATTTGCCTCGGAAGCACGCAAATTGAATTCGTGGATGATTTGGCGTGAACGGCAAACGTGCTTTCGCGTCTAATCGTGTACTTCTTAACTAACGAAGAATGAGGGCGCCCCCAAAAACAACCGTCGTCATTGTCGATGACCATCCGATTTTTCGCCATGGATTGCGCCAGGTGATCGATGGGAACCCGCGCTTCCACGTGGTTGGTGAGGCCAATGCAGCTGCACAGGCGCTCGAGTTGATTTTGAAACATAATCCCGATGTCGCGGTTCTGGATCTTAATCTGGCCGGCCCAAGCGGCTTCGAATTAATCCAGGATCTCAAGGCAAGAAAGTGCGATGTCCCGGTGATCGTCCTAACTATGGTTAAAGAGGAACAGGCGTTTAACCGGAGCCTGAATCTCGGGGTGAAAGGTTACGTTCTGAAGGAGAACGCATCGGCAGAGATTCTTCAGTGCATCTCGGCCGTTTCAAACGGCGACTCTTATGTCTGCCCCGCCCTGACCAACTTCATGCTGCATCGGCGAAGCCGATCGGCAGCGCTTGCCGAGAACCGTCCCGGCCTCGACGACCTCACTCTGGCCGAGCGCCGCGTCCTCAAACGAGTCGCCGCAGGCAGGACATCGCGTGAAATCGCAACCGAGTTCTTCATCAGCCCCAGAACGGTCGAATCGCATCGCTCGCACATCTGCGAAAAGCTTGGCCTCGCCGGTACGAATCGCCTCCTGCAGTTCGCCCTGGAACACCGCGACGCCCTCACTGACTTGGAATGACATAAATTCCCTCGAGGCCTCCGTTTAGTTACTTAGAAAAATCCATGTTCCTACGTACACGCAAATGCGTGGCGTACTCCATTTACGCTCTCTCCCTTTATTCAGAAGGTGTTCCTCCCAACGCCGCATGCGCTCTAAATCAGGTATGCACCGAAAGAAGCTCCGGGGTCCGGATGGCTCCGAAGCCTTGCCCGGACGCAAGCTACGCATCGTCATTATCGATGGCAGTCCCGTCTGCCGCCGAGGTTTGCGCGACCTTTTGACAGAAGTCGGTCACGATATCGTCGCGGAAATTGAACTCACCGAAGCCACAAGCAAGGTGTTGGGAGAACTTCAGCCGGACGTTGCGATTTTAGACAGCCCGGTTTCGGCTGACGGCAATGCGGAGCTCTCCACGCTGCTAAAAGCCGCGGATGGACAAACACAAATTGTCATGATGGCGTCCGAGCCGGAGGAGCGCCGGTTCAACCAGGCCATGAGTCTCGGTGTAAAAGGTTACCTCCTCAGAAGCAGCCCAGAACACGAAATCCTCGAGTGTGTCATGGCCGCCGCTTCCTGCGAACCGTACGTGAGTCCCGCGCTCACGAACTTCTTGCTCCGGCGCCACGGTGGAACCGAGAAACTGAGCCGCGAACAACCCGGCCTCGGCCGCCTGACTCTCGGAGAGCGACGCATCCTGAGGGCGGTCGCTCAGGGAAAAAACTCCCGGCAAATCGCCGGCGAATGTGGGATCAGTCCGCGGACGGTCGATTCCCACCGCGCAAACATTTGCGAAAAACTTCAATTGAAAGGCCGGAACTGCCTGCTCCAGTTCGCGCTGGAGCACAGACATGCTCTAAGCCACCTCGGCTGACGCCTTCGAATGAATCCCAAAGCCACAATCATTGTCGCCGACGATAATGTAGGCGTCAGGTCCGCCATCGAGCGCTTGCTCCGGACGTCAGGCTACCGCGTCCTGGAAGCCGAAAATGGCTATGGCGTGCTCAGGCATCTCGCTCTGGAAGACGCGGCGCTGGTTATCACGGACATGCTGATGCCGGAAATGGAAGGCGTGGAAACGATTCGAATTCTCCGTAAAGTTTATCCCGCAATTAAGATCATAGCCATCTCGGGCGGCGGGCTCAATTCGTCCATTGGATATCTGGACCTCGCGCGGACGCTCGGCGCCCATGCGGTATTTGCAAAGCCCCTTCAACCCGAAAAACTTCTGGCAGCCATCTCGAAGCTGCTACAGCCGCCCGAGGCCGCTCCTCCGGCTAAAACCTGATTTCGTAAAAACGCTTCGTCGCCCGCATCTGATGGCATGAAAGCGCAGGACATTGCTTCTATCAGAACCAGTTTTATCTTCTAAAACTCTCATAACCTTCTAGGATGTCCGTGAGCCAGGCAGGTTGGACCGCACGTCATCCTTTCAAGCCGGGCTCTTCAGCGCGCCATCGAATTGCGGAGCCGTTTATGAGTGCGCTCATTCTGCCGGAAGTATGAGTTCAAAACTGGACCGAATGATTTATGTGGTCGACGACGATGTGAGCGTTTTGAAAGCCCTTTGCCGGCTTCTGAACGCGGAGGGCTACCCGACAGCGTCATTCAGTTCGGGAGATGCCTTCATCGCGCAATACGACTCCGAAAAAGTGGCCTGCGTTCTACTCGATGTCGCGATGCCGGGCAAAACTGGACTGGCCGTCCAAAATTCGCTGCTTCGCTTGGGCAACTGTCCTCCCATTATCTTCCTGACCGGTGACTCAGAGGCGCCAGGCACAATTCCCAGCATCACAAATGACGCGCCTGCATATGTCCTGGCCAAACCGGTCGATGCGACTGTATTGCTCAGCACGATTGAAAAGGCCTTGAGCAAGTGAGAGTAACGAGCTCGATTCCCCGAGCTTTCGTTCAACATCGCCTGCCGGAGTGTATCGGGGATTTCCCCCGGTGTTCTTCCCCCGCGCTCATTCTGTAATGTCGCGACGATGAATTTGACTAATCTCACCATCCCCATTCTGTGGTCTGCCGCTTTTGGAATGGAATGCACGCGCGAGGACTACTCAAAAAGCCGATCAATTTTGGTCAGCAAGATAGCAAGTTTTGAGCGGTCTCCGCAATCACGGTGGGTAGTATAAAGGGACGAAAGGCGGGCTTTAATAAGCTTGGCTAATTGTTACATATTAATTTTTGTCACTTTTTTTCTTCTATCCGTGTGAATACGGACTACCATACCCTTACTGACCACGCGGAGGGGCGAAACGCGGTTAAGCAAGGTTTTCCGGAGTGATGGGGATTTTATTTTTGTGCGGGGTGGTCGTTACACCGATGGTGTTTATGCCTTCAGGGTTAAAACCTGGACCAAGATGGGCAATGGGGATCTCGCGTCTTTCAGTCAACCCTCGCCTCGCTCTTGGAGGTTTGCTGGTTTTTCTTGGATACTACGCCGGAGCTCAGATCGGTTTCGCCCTTAAGTTCGAATCCCGCGCCATCTCCGTCCTCTGGCCGCCAAACTTCATCCTCCTCGGCGCTTTGCTCCTCTTTCCATACCGCGCCTGGCCATTCCTGATTGCCTGTGTTCTGCCCGCTCATTTCGCAGTTCAAATCCCCGCCGGTGTCCCGTTCGGCATGGCCGCCGGTTGGTTTGTAACCAATGTCTCAGAAGCGCTGCTCGGTGCGCTCGGCACTCGATTGCTCGCCGGCCATTCCTCCCGCTTCAACCGGGTCCGCACCATGGGTGCTTTTTTCCTCTGCGCCGTTATCGCTGCTCCGCTGCTATCAGCATTCCTGGATGCCGGTGCCGTCGTGCTGAATGGATTTCGCGAAACTTTTTGGTCTGTCTGGGCTCAGCGTGTTTGGTCGAATATTTTCAGTTCCGCTGTTGTTACGCCGGTAATAGTCACCTGGGGCGCTGTTCATCTGCGGATCAGCTGCATAACGAAAGCTCGAGTTGCCGAGTCCGCGTTTGTAGCCGTCGGCCTGGCGCTGACGAGTGCACTGGCCTTCTACTGGCAAACGCCGGGACGTCAGACCCATGGCGCACTCCTATACGCCCCTATGCCGTTTCTGGTTTGGACAGCCGTGCGTTTTGGCCAGCGGGGAACAAGCCTTGCCGTCTTGTGGGTGGCCCTCCTGGCAATATGGGGCGCTATTCACAACCACGGGCCCTTCAGCGTGGATCAGCCTGAGCAAAATACGCATTCCATTCAGGTCTTCTTTACGATGCTCGCCGGAACGCTGATGTTCCTTGCCACCTCCATCGCCCAACGTCAGCAGGCGGAAGAACGCTTCGCCAAGGCATTCGATTCAAGTCCCGACGCGATTATCATGACCCGCGTGCGCGATGGGCGAGTCCTCGCCGTGAACGACCAATGGGAAAAACTCCTCGGCTACTCTAAAGAGGAAACACTGGGCAGGACAGTGCTCGATCTGCACATTTATCCCAGTCCCGAAGACCGCAAAAATCTTGTCGTCAGGACGTCGATCACCGGGCAGTTGAAAGACTGGGAAGCGACGTTTCGAACAAAGACCGGAGATTGAGGACCGTCCTCATTTCAGCGAACACCGATGACATTAACAACGAGGAGTGCCTGATAGTCACCATTCGTGACAAGACGGATCGTAAACGGGCCGAGCACGCAGAAAAGGAACTGACCCATGTCTCCCGGTTGGCTCTTGCCGGCAGGGTCACTTCCCTGGTCGCCCACGAAGTGAAACAACCGCTTGGCGCTATTCTTAGCAATGCCCAGGCAGCCGAAGTTTTACTTAAGGCCGAGACCCCAGACATCCCGGAACTCCGGCAAATCATTCTTGAAATTCAGGAGAATGAAATTCGGGCCGATTCAGCCATCCGCCGGATCAGCCTGCTCCTGCGAAAAGCGGAAATGAAACTCCAGCCGCTCGATATGGCTGAGTTGGTCAGCGACATCATCCGCCTGACAGTTCCCTACGCCTTAAAGCGCTCGGTCACGGTCGAATTCCTCAAACCTCGCGCGTTGCCGACCGGCATCGGAGACCCAGAGCATCTCCAGCAGGTGCTGCTGAATCTGCTGTTGAACGAGATGGATGCAGCCGAGGAGCAAGCGGAACGCGAGCGCAGCATCGCTATCAGCGCTCGCGAAGCGGGTGGCGAAATCATGGTTTCGATTTCGCCCCGCTGGTCGGCCAATCGTGAAGCCACTGCCACTGGCGATGCCGCATCAAGGCCCGCCCCGGCAAACGCCGATGGCGTGCTGGGCCTGGCTATCGCGCGGACAATCATCGATGCGCACAATGGCCGAATTTGGGCTGAGCACGACGAGGACGGCCGCTCAACTGTAAATTTTACGATCGCGAGTGCGAAAAACTCCGAGGGTGCATGACAGTGGAAAAAACATTCGAGCGTGGTAGGTTCGCTTATCATCAACGCCGCGGGGGACGGTGCAGCGTGAGGATGCCGATTCGATCCAGGCCCGGAGGAAAACAGAAGTAAAACGTATGAGCCAATTGGATCGAGAAATGTTGCAGGGGCTGCCTTCGTCATGGGAAAAAGCGTCTGAGTTAACGGACGAAGCAATACAAAAGCAGGAGCAGTTGAGAGGCGCTGTGGCACGCTCGAGAGAGCTTCGCGCACAATTCCGTTCGCCCAATCCTCACATCCATATCGTGGATGACGATGTTCCATTCGCCACTTCCATTTGCCGTGTTTTGCGAACAGCCGGTTTTTCCGCGGATCAATATCACAGTGCCGGCGATTTCCTCCTTGCGAACAAGCCGGATGCGCCGGGTTGTATTTTGCTCGATGTCTGCCTCCCCGGCCCAAGCGGATTGCAACTCCAGGAAGCGCTCGTCAAAGCCCATGAAGCGCTTCCGGTGATTTTTTTGAGCGGTTGCTCCGATGTTCCAACCACCGTGCGAGCCATTAAAGGCGGCGCGTTGGATTTCTTAACGAAGCCCGTCGATCGGGATGAATTGCTGGCCGCGGTAAATATCGCCATCACAAAATCAGAGGAGATGCGCTTCGCGCAAGTGCAGCTGCGTCGCCGACGCCAATGCTTTGAAAGGCTGACTCCGCGCGAAACTCAGGTCTTTGAGGCTGTCGTCGCCGGAAAGATGAACAAGGAAATCGCCAGCGAACTCGGCGCGGCCGAGCGCACCATCAAAGCGCACCGCGCCCAGGTCATGCAAAAAATGCAGGTCTGTTCAGTGGCTGATTTAGTCCGTGTTTCCGAGGATCTCAAAAATAATGGCAATCACCGCGCCAGCATTTGAGCCATGGAAGGTAGCGGCGAGAACCGTCACCACCTTCCAGATATTCCTTTTCGAGCGCGTCGTTAATGGCCAGCTGGTCATCATTGGCTGCGGCAGCTAATTCCATGTCGGGGAGATCGACTCGTTGCTGGTCACCACCGTGACGAATGGCACGCTTCCGCCGCGCACCGTCAATGAGAATTGCGGCCATCCCAGTTTCGGCCCTCATCGCCGGTTAATCTCAGCCAGGCTTCGTGCACGAGTGCGGTGGCTTGCAAAGTGTGCCCTGCCGCTTCATTGGCCATTTTGTGCGCGGCAAGCTTCCGCGGTTCTTCATAGACGACCGGCAGCAGTTCTTCCGTAGCTTTGAGGTCGCCTCCCATCGGGTTCGCTCGAGCGCATTGGCCTCGTGGCAGTCATCCCTTTGATTTCTTTTCCAAAGCGTCTGCGACTTGCTTCTTTCGGCAAGCCGATGACAAATGCGCCCGCCAGCCGATGTCCGAGATGCAGTGAAATCCATAAGTCCTGATTGGGTACCAAGGCGGGCCGCTCTGCAGGGCTAACGACGCGCATCCCTATGATGCTCGAAGGAAACAGAGGCGCGATCCCGTGTCCAGTGAATGAGCCTGGTCAGCATCCTCAGGCTAAGCTCCTCGTATGTCGCCTTAAAAGTCACCGAGCACGGCTCATAACGTCTCGAATTGCCTTGATTGCCAGTTCCGGTTCTTCGAAAGGAATGAGGTGACCGCTGTTCCGGGTGACGATGTGTTGTCCGCCGGGAATTTTCTCCACCCATTCTTTGTGACACTTCAACCACATTGGTTTTACGATATTCTGTTCTTCTTTTTCTCCTTCGCTAACGGGGCCGGAATGCCCGTGATATTTCATGCCGGTGATAAGAATCACAGGCACGCCAGGCGGGACGCTGCTCTCATGCGCCTGGGTGAGACTGGCTTTGATTTCTTTCCATTCACTATCCAGTCTTTCAACGTGGTTCGTTTCCCGAGCCTGGTTCCAAATCATAAATTGTTCCTGCGTCGGGTCCAATAGCACCATGCCCGCAATCTCATCGGGGTACATGCCGGCAAACACACGATTGAGAGGGCCGCCGAAGGAATGTCCAACGAGAATATAAGGTGGCATCACCTGAGCTTTATGCAGCGCGGTGTGAAGTTCTCGAGCAACTTGCCGCGCGTCTCGCGGACCTGGCCCCGGAGCGGAAAGTCCAGTCCCTGCCCGGTCATAGGAAACGGTTCTAGTAAATTTGCTCACCGCGGGCTGCACTCGTTCCCAGCATTCCAACGGGCCGCCAGAGCCACCACTTCCTCCCGATTCGAACACGACGGCTGGACTTCCCTTTCCTGAGATCAACATTCGAAGCTCGTGCCCTCCGACATCAACGTGCGTATACACAAAGCGTCCGAGGTCTAACGCGAGAAAGACCGAGAGGCAACTGACAGTGACCGCAAGCGCAACGAAGAATTTTTTCATAGGTCAGGCAAGGTGGATTTTCTCTTGATTGAGTTCATAAGCGTTCGAGGCTTTCCAACTACTCAATAACTCACGTTCTCTCTTGGACGTTAAACCTGGGTGACCAGCGATAAGAAAATTCGATGAAAGCTGAGCATCTCATAGAAGTTTCGGGATCGCTTCGAATTCGTGGTGGCAGCAAACAATACGGGTATATCCAGTTTCATGGCTTTATTCCTAACTACCGATGCCTGTTCCTCGAGAGAGACAACGGAGCGAAACCTACTCGCGCTAGTGGAAAAAACAGGAGCGCGCCGAGGACGAAGAGATGGGTCAGTCGATAGAGATTCGTTCTTATTGGTAATTTGAAAAAAATCGCAAAGGCCGCGAAGGCGAGGGTGCCTGCCAACCAAATGACGAGGTATTGCCGGGTCCGGCGCGGATTGATTTTATTCCAAGCAAAAACGGCGAACCAAATTTTCCCAATGACGGCGATAGCCAGAAGCCATCCGATGATCGAAAAGACCAGGGGAATAAATCGAACTTGATTTTCTCCCAACTGCACATCGATGGCATCCGACCAAATGGCACTAGCCAGCAGTATCAAGGTGGGCACAAGCACTTGGAGACAAAGCGAGCCGATATAGTAGAAACGATTTCCTGAAAGTCCCACCCACATTCCGCCGACCATGCATCTCCAGGTGAGCACTACAAAAGCGGCCAAGGACAAAACAAGGATCATTTGCCAGGAATGCGGGAAAAACATCAAGAGTTGAAACAGAGGCATCAACAGGAGTTCGGTGTTCGCCCAAAGCGGAAGCCAAAGAGCAAGGAAACCAAAGACCAGCAGCCAGGTGATGGTGACGCCAAGCGCCGCCACCTTCATTTTAGTGATGACGAATTCGTCGGAGCACAACGGCTTGACGGCGACGAACGTGGGAAGCGCAAGATTCGTGGACCAGAATTCACATTTTATGAAACCTTTACCAATCGCAAAAGCAAGGAGAACGGGCGTAAGGAGCAGTCGGCCGAAAACGTAATTCGTGAAGCGTGGGTCATCTCGAAGGAACCATGAAGCAGGAGCAATGATGGCGAGAAGGAATGCGATTGAGACTGGCAGCAACCAACCGGTGCGCCGCCACTCGAACCAGAATTGGGCGGCAGCGGGTGAATCGAAATCTTTGCTTCGTCTCGGCATCGCGTCCATGATGCGGCTCAAAAGCATTTTGATCCAACTTCGCCGACGCCCACCACCGGACCTTTGCCTTGCCACCGTGGCCCAGGAAAATAAGAACGCGATGGCTGCCATTCCAACCACGAGCCCAATCAGCCGTCTTTCCGATAACCAAGGCGATGGAGTTTCCTTCGCTAAGAAAGGCAGCGAAATGACTATGAAGCTGGTTACGCCTCCAAAACTGAGAGCAACCATGCGCGTGATGCGTAATCCCGACAGCATCCAAAGCGTCGTTTGATAAAAAATAACGTACATGCCGAGCACAACGGCAAACCACTCCGGAATGAGAATTTGTTCATGGGTCCAAACCAGTTTTATCCAGGCAAAATAAACCAGCTCTGCTGAAACCACGCTCAGGAACATGGGAAGGGCGACCAGTTGCCAGGTACGAAGCGGAAGGACGAAAAGACGGTAGGGAAATCCGTTCCAATCCTTTGCTGAGTTGATTTCGGTGTAGTTGACAACACTCATCAACAACAGGAACGACACAACCATCAGGAATCCGAAGAAGGGAGTAAACGATTGGCGAACTGATTTGGTGATGTGAAGGTTATCCAGAATCCCCAGATTGACGATGGCGCACAGGGAAACGATTCCTAACACGATCCAGGCGGAGCGGCGTCCTCGTTGCCAGATTTCCCAAGCTAATGCCGCCATGGGTGAGTTCATGATTCAGCGAGTGTCCCCGCGCCTGCGCGAGCTACGAATATTTCGTTGAGCGATGGCGTATGTTCATCAACAATTCGTGCGCCGAGTTTTGCGGCGATGGATGGCAATTCATTTCTGGCGCCGTTGCACATCACGCTCCACTCCTTTCCTTTTCCGCTGACATTGAGTGCACCGACAATGACCGGAGGTTGCTCCTGCGGAGTTTCAAAATGGAGGGTAAACCGGCGGTGCCGGGCTTTGATTTCTTCGAGCGAGCCAAACAGAACCAGTTTGCCCTGATGCAGCATCGCGACGTGGTCCGAGACGCGCTCGATTTCTTCGAGAAGGTGAGACGAAAAGAAAACAGTTCGTCCCTCGTCGGCCACCGTGCGAATGACCGCCTCAAGAATGTCGCGCCGCACCAAAGGGTCGAGGCCTGAACTCGGTTCGTCCAGAAGCAAGAGTTCGGGACGATGCGCCTGGGCTGCGAGCAAACCGGCCTTGGCCGTTTGACCTTTGGAAAGTGTGCTCAGACGTTGCGCACGATTCAGCCCGAACTGGACGAGCAGGTTTTCGGCGTAGGCCACGTCCCACCTCGGATAGAATGCCTTCGTGTATCGCAGCAGTTCATCCACCCGCATCCAACCCGGCAGATCCGGTTGCTCCGAGAGATAACCAATGCGACCCAGAACTTCGACCGGTTCAGTCACGGGATTACGTCCAAAAACCTGAACCACGCCAGCCTCGGCGCGCAGTAATCCAAGAATATGTTTGATCAGTGTCGTCTTGCCCGCACCGTTTTCGCCCACGAGACCAAAAACACCGCCGCGTGGAACATACAGCGATACGTTGTCCAATGCGGTCTTGGCACCAAAACGCCTGGATAAATTTGTGACTGCGACAACTGCTTCAGCGGATGATGGAGAAGGAAATTTCATCGGCGTGCCCCCGAATAGATTGTTTCATAACGTTCGTTAACCAGTTGTAGCACTTCATCAAGATCGACGTTCAAATGAGCGGCCTCAACCAACAGAGAATCCACGCGCTCTTTTAGCGCCTTTACCTTTTCGCGACGCGGAAGCCGGGAGGCCTCTTCCGACACATAAGTTCCTGCTCCGTGACGCTTAGTGACCAGCCCGGCCCGCTCCAACTCTAGATAAGCGCGCGCCACTGTATTCGGATTTACCGTAAGCTGTTCGGCCAGCACACGAATCGGCAGCAATTCCTCGCCCGGCGCCACCCGTCCGGATGCAATCAAATGCCGCACCTGTTTGATAATTTGCTGATAGATGGGAACCCCGTCCGCGGTGGAGATTTGAAATTGCATGTCAGTGTCTTACTACAGTGGTACACAGTGTCAAGCGTCCGGTTTATTTATGCACTTCCAGTTTTTGTCGGAACTCGAGTTAGCTCCAGTTCTCATTCCACTCAGCTCAAGTTAGGTCCAGTTAGCTTAAGCTCTCGAATCCAAAAAACTGGAGCTAACTTGACTCAACGTGAGCTATGTCGACCTAACTTGAGTAAACCCACGTTTTTCCATTGCCTCAAAATGCTGAAAGGGGTCTTCCGATTTTTACCGAAAAACGCCCTTTTTCAAAGATATTCAAGGATATTCAAAGATAAAAATTACACGCCCGCGGCTTTCGGATGTCCGCTCCGTGAAAAAGCACGAACCACTGGTTTCTCCGTTTCTCCCATCTAACTTCTTCTGAACTCAGCGGCGTGAGCCGGTCCTGACTCGCAGTTTCTGCCTGCGACGGCATCGGGGAATTCCCCGTCTTGTAAGAGCGGGTTAGAGTGACTCACTCTGTCGGCGTGTGAGTAAAGCGAGCCTTCCAAAGGATAAGACACTGAGACAGCTTTATCAGGAGAGTGCCAGGCTTGAGCTGTTGCGGGAACGGCTCGATGCGGAATGCCTAAAGTTTCAGGAACAGAGAAGGCTCATAGCATACTCTATCTGTTCAGGTGTGATCCCGCCCCGAACGAAGCGCGAGCGGTGACAGATCTGCTTCAAATCCAGGCGCGCTCGCCGTTTGATCTTAACTGCCGCGCCAAATCCCTTCCTTCGCATATCAACATATCAACCTATCAACCCTTGCCACGTTTCACGTGATTGCAACCTATCAACTTCCTCAGTGCCTGTGCTAACTGCCGTTCTCTCTCAACTTACTCCGCCTCCGGCAACAGCAGTGTGAAATAGAACGTTGCCCCCCGGTCGGGCGCGCCGTCGCACCAGACTCTTCCGCCGTGCCTCTCCACAATCGTTCTCACATTCGCCAGCCCAATCCCTAATCCCTCGATCCCCTTCGCCTGCGGCAGCCGTTCGAATGGCTCAAAGACCTTCCCCGTCTCCTTCATGTCGAACCCGCACCCATTGTCCTGCACAAAAAACGTAACATGCGAAACCTGGGATGGCTCGGGAATCACTCCCACGGTGATCTCCGCTGCTTCCACGTGCCGTGTGTACTTCAAGGCGTTATCAATAAGGTTCGCCAAAACGAGCCGGATGAGTTGCGGATCGCCGCAGGCAACGCCAAGGCCCTGTATCTGCCACATCACCCGGCGTCCATGCACTTGTGGCTGCACATCTTCGATCACCGTTTTCGCGAGCTGGTTCATGTTGATCCGCTGCATGTGGATCTCCCGCTGCCCCAATCGCGCCAGCTCCAGCAGGTCGTGAATCATTTCATCCATGTACTTCGATTCTTTCACAACAAGCCCCAGCCATTCGCTGTGCCGTCGCGACAGAAAAGCGCCGGCCTCCTTTAGCAGCAGTTCCGCAAACGAACTCAGGCGTCGTAATGGACCGCGCAAATCGTGGGAGACCGAAATCGTAAATGATTCCAAATCGTGGTTTGCCGCGCGCATTTGGTTTCCCAGTTTTTCAATCTCCGCGACGCGCGCATGAAGTTCCGCGTTTCGCGCGGCGAGCTCCTCATGCGCTGCCTCCAGTTCCGTCTGCGCCACCCTGCGCCTTCGGACCTCGTGCTTGAGGCCTCGGTTCCAAAGGAACAGCAGCGCCGTCACCGCCAAACCACCCCAACCCGCGTACCATGCCCGCCGCCGCCACATCGCCCAGTCACGCGCCTTCCCTATGTCCGGCGTAAGATGCGCCGCGTAAATGCTCTCCAGTTCTCCCGCGCTTACGGACGCGAGTGCCTTGTCCAGGATCGAGGCCAGCATCGGCATGTCCTTGCGAACAGCAAATCGCAACGGAAACTCATAATGCGTCACGCCGGATATTTTCAGGTTCGTCAATCCGTAAAGGCGGATGACCCTGCTCGCCACCGCAAGGTTTTGCACGGTTGCATCGGCGTCCCCGTGAGAAACCATTTTTAACGCCTGCTCCGCATTGTCCGCATCGACAAAGCGAGCTGAAGGCACATCGATTTTCAATTGCCCGGTCACCACGTTGTCCCGAGCCACCGCGATGCTGAGCGACTCAAGGTCCGGACGCATCGTGAGGAACGGAGCTTCGTTTCGCGTGATGATGACCACCGGAAACGCGCCGTATGAGTGTGTGTAAACAAACTGCTCCATCCTCTCGGGGGTCTTTGCTATCCCAGACAAAACATCGACCCCGCCGTTCGTCGCTCTCTCATAAACATCCGGCCAGGACGGGCAAAGGACAGGGGCCAGGTTTAGGCCGGCTCGCTTGGCCACAAGCCTCGTCAAATCAATGTCAATGCCGATAAGCCTCTGGTATGGGTCCGAGCTCGAAAAAGGGGGCCAATTCGGATCGAATCCCCATCGCACCGTTCGATGCTCCTCAATCCATTTGCGCTCCGGTTCGCTCAGGCGGATCTGCGGGGTCGGCTTCCCGAATACGCCCAGTCGCGAATTGGTCCCATCGTCGCCAACCCCGCGAACCGCCACACACGACAACGCGATGACGGGCAACCACAAAAGGGCAGCACGGCAGCTTCTCCTCAACGAAGGAGCGAAGCGTCCAGTCCTGGTCAATTCGGTCTCGAGATCAATCATCCGGCCGCCCGACGCAAGCCTCCTCTCGCTCAGCCTCACGCGGTCACTCGCGCATAGTGCAGGGGGTCGCATTCCGGCGCCAGGTTCACGCTGAACCAATACCGCTGCAGTGCTTCCACCATCTTTAATAGCTGGTCATTGCTCAACGGTTTCACCAGGTACGAATTCGCTCCAAGGTCGTAGGCCCGGTTGATGTCCACCCGGGCGTCCGATGAAGTCAACACGGTCACCGGCAGCCTACGGAGACGCGGCTGCGCGCGGACCCATTGCAGCACTTCGAACCCGTCCATCCGTGGCATTTTCAAATCCAGCAAAACAAGATCGGGCGTCGGATGTTGTTGCTGATCCTCGGACTCGAGATATCGAACCGCTTCAGCGCCGTCGTGAACGAAATGAAGTGTCGCGTTGATGCTCGCCCTCTCGAATGCGTGCTCCAGCAGAAATGCATCGTTGGTGTCGTCATCCGCTACGAGAATGGTTTTCTTCGCCGTCATCAGACGGGAAATCGATTGGTATGATACAGGGTTGGCTTCTTTCATAATTATTGTAGTTAAGGTGTTCATAGGTCAGGAACTTCAGTGTTTGTTGATTACTGCTCGAAGGGATCCAAAAACGAAAACGAGGAGCGCGCCCCCAAGGCATCCGCCGAAGACGCCGGAGAGAAATACGGACAGCTCAGAAGAGTAGGGGGCCGCCGCAAACTCTCTCTGGAGTATGTGTCCCACAATCCCGCCGCCGACAATTCCGATGCACAGATCGCCCACCGCGCCGCTGGTCAGCCGTGGAAATCGTGCCCCGGCGATGTAGCCACCAAAAGCGCCACAGCACAGATGAAGGAGCAGCAGGCGCAGGTTCATAAACTGTGGCCCTTGATGTCACCCTGCGGGCGGCGCGCTGAAGCGCCCTTGCGAGTCTCTCGCGATCCTTCAGCCGTTCTGTTCTTTATTAACATGCGATTCTCCGAATTAAGGACCCGCGAGCGCGGGGGCACTCGCGGGTCCTACCATTCGATCCTCCGATTGAAGGATTAACTAAACGCTAATCGTTGCTGTGAAAATGCCTATTCGGAGAATTGCGCGCACGAGGACGGAAGTTTTACCTACGCCAGGGATAGGACAGGAGCTTCAGCAGTGAAGCGGAATAAAAAATAAACGATTAAACGGCTCGCGAGGCGTTACCGCGGGCGCGGTTGGTTCGCGTTAGGTGCGGGAACTTGTGAATTCGGCAGGACCACCAGGCCGCGCTGGATCGCAAACTGAACGAGTTGAGCTACGCTGTTCACTCCAAGATCATGCATGATCTGGTATTTATGCGCTTCGGCTGTGCGCGTTGAGATGTCGAGGACCCCCGCCACCTCCTTCATCGTCTTTCCTTGCGCCACCAATCGCAGCACTTCTTCCTGTCGCCGCGTCAGCCCTTCGGTTGTTGCTTGCACTTCCTGCTCACGCCAGCACGCCTGCAGCACATCGTTCGTGATCCGGGGAGTCAGATACGTCCTTCCCGCCAGCACCTCATGGATCGCCGAAACCAACTCCGACCCTGCGCAGCTCTTGATCACGAACCCGACTGAGTCACCGATCTTCTGAATCGCCCGGACCGCCACCGCGGGGTCCGCAAGCATCGTCAGGAAAACCACCTTGCTCCGAAGTCCCGCCTTCCGGATTTGGCACATCGCCTCGATCCCATCCATGTCCGGCATGCTCACGTCAGTCACAATGACAGCCGGCTTATGGCGCATCGCCAGCGACATCAGTTCCTTTCCCGATGGCGCGCAGGCCACTACCGTGAAATGTCTCTCAAGAAATTCCCTCAGTCCGTCCAGGAGAATTTGGTGATCGTCAGCAAGGAGAACTCGAATTGTTTTTTCGGCTGACTTCATGATCGTGACCTTTCACCAAGGGTGGAGGTGGCTTTGCTTTTGGCAATACCAAAATCCTTGCGACAAAAACGCCACCCCCGTGTCAACCACAACGAATACACGGGGGTGGCGGGACGCACCAGTCCGGTGGTGTGTAGGCCCGGACCGGAAAGCTGCAGGTTTTATTGCGAGTAAACGCGCTTCTCGTCTTTTCTACCCGTCGGTTCGGTAGGCCCGGGTTTGATCGAAATGGCGTTGTCCACGCGCTGGACGCCCGCCACGCGTTGCGCGATCTGCTCGGCCTCGCGCTTCTCTTCCTGTGTGCTCGCAAATCCACTCAGTTGTACAACTCCGGCGAATGTCCCGACTGTCACATCGTTGAATTTGTAAACCGGGTTGTCCCTCAGGTTTGCCTTCACTGATTCATTGATCTCTTTGTCGTCGAGCATCCGCCCATCGCTGAGCTGCGCTGACCGGTGTTCATGTTCTGTTTTGCACCCTGCAAGGGTGCCCATCACCGCGGCTGCGGCGAGGATGCAGGTTAGTTGTCTAATTTTCATTTCTTCTGTTCTCCTGTTTCCTTCATGGCGGCCGTCTGGTTCATGTTTCTTGAGGCCTCGGCCCGCTGCCGAGCGGTCCCGATCCTCGTTGGTTCTGTTTGCGGTTGAACGTTCTTCAGCAAAAATGTGAAGTCAAAAAAAACCGTCCTCGTACTTTTTCATATGCCTCCGTTAGCAATTGTTCGAATAGAATTCTTGATCCGCAGCCTTACGCTTACCCCGTCAAAAACGGCCCGGCGTGACCCGGGCCTCGGAAGGAAAAAAGAAACAACGACCTCTATGAAAACAACATCTCTCATCACGATTGCTCTCCTCGCTGGAACACTTGGCGCGGCTGCCAACGAGTCTATATATGATTCAAAGGATTCCAGTGTCTACTCCTCTACCTGTTTCACTTCGCAGGAAATCCAATTCGATGCCTTCGGAACGACCACCGATCGCGGCAGGCTCGGAGGCGGCGTCGGCGCCAACTACTTTTTTGACAGGCTCTTTGGCGCGGGCGTCGAAACCCGCGTGGAAGACTTTGATTGGCCAAACCAGGTGGTCGGCAATCTCATCTTTCGTTATCCATTCGAACAATGCAGGCTCGCTCCCTACGTCTTTGGCGGCGGCGGGCGTCAGTTCCGCGATGGCACCCAGTGGCTCGCGGATGTCGGCATCGGCGCCGAATATCGTTTGCATCCCGCATTCGGACTATTCCTCGACGTGCGCGAGACCTTCCCTGAACACTCTGCCGATTACGCGCTCTGGCGCCTCGGTATCCGTTTTAAATTCTAGGCAGGCTTATGCGCCCTGATAAATCATCTGTCCTCATTGCCGAGGACAACCTGAACGATGTCTTTCTGCTCAAGAGCGTGTTTGCTGAGGTCGCTCCGAAATTACGCATCACTGTCGTAGAGGACGGCGAGGAGCTTATCCGTTACTTCCAGCGCCCTCCCTCCGGCGTCCAGAACCCGTTGCCTGCGCTACTCATGCTGGATCTCAAGATGCCGAAACTGGACGGGTTTGAGGTCCTGCAGTGGCTCCGGGAGCAACCAGAACTGAGGCGCTTGCTCGTCGTCGTTTTTAGCTCGTCAGGCGAAGCTACCCAGGTCAACCACGCGTATGATCTGGGCGCTAATTCTTATCTCGTAAAGCCCTTTCATTACCAGGCACTCACGGAGATGATACGCAGGCTGCTGGCCTATTGGATCGATACGAATTTGGCGCCCAGTTTTCCTTCATTCACCTTCGAAGCTGTGGGCGAGCCGCGGTCCACGAGCCAGCACAGGCTCTTTTAGAATATTTTCTGTGGTGGCATCCGGAACGATCCTTCACGCCGAGGACGATGAAAACGATGCGTTCCTGTTTCGGCGCGCTCTCTTAAAAGCCGGTGTTACGAATCCTTTGGTTCAGGTCTCAGACGCCATTCATGCCATTCGCTATCTGACTGCCACAGGAGCTTTTTCGGACCGCTCTAAACATCCGTTTCCTGTCCTCCTGATTACGGATTTAAAAATGCCCGGAATTACCGGTTTCGATTTGCTTGCTCAGATAAAGGACCTCGCGGATTGCAGGAACCTTCGGATTCTGGTTCTCACCGCGTCGATGGCGGATGGGGACAAGCGTCGATGTTTCGAACTCGGAGCCCACGGCTATTTCGTAAAGCCCTCCACCCTGGCGGAGTTGGTTTTACTCGCAGCCGAGCTTCGCACCTCATGGATTCCCCCCGAACCTAAGCCGTGTCCAACGTGATCGAAAAACAACTGCCTTTTCCGTGTTCAGATTTTATACCCACTTCGCCGCCCATGCGTTCGATGGCAGCGCGCACTACGGCAAGGCCTATCCCGCTGCCGCCCGGTGCACTGGTGCCACGTTCAAACAGTCCGAATAATCTTTTTTGAATTAATTCCGGCATTCCGACCCCATTGTCTTCAATAAACAGAGTGCTGCGGCCGTGGCGGCTTTCGGACCAGACACGAACTTTTGCGGGAACATCTGGCTTCGCGTAGGTAACCGCATTATCCAGGACCACCGAAAGGCATTGTTCAAGTAGCATTACATTTCCCCTCACATAACCGAGCCCCTCCGCTATCTCAATGTGGCGGGATTTCAACTTTGGGGTTTTGTCTATGACGCGCCTTAACAGCTCCTGAATGTTCACCATCTCGAGGGTTACTTCCGCATGAAGAAGTTCGCTGTATTTGAGCAAATCACAGATTAAACGGTCCATTCGAATGCAGGCGCGTTTGATTGTCGCAAGGAAATCCAGTTCCTCTGGCTTGAGGCGGTCACGAGCCTCTTCATTCAGAAGTTCACCAAAAGATATCGCCGCTCGTAACGGGGCCCGCATCTCGTGCACCATGCCGTAAGAGATGCTTTCCAGCGTCGCCGCCGTTTTTGCTCGCAACCCCTGTTCCTTCAACAGCTCCCTTTCGTGCTTGAATAATGCTTTCACATTGGCATTTCGTTGCCGAATAAAACTCCCGATTTCATCATCAGGCAAACCCTCCTCGGCAACTATCGCCTCCGCCTCCTGGCCTGCCGAAAGCGCCTTGTCCGCTTCACCGGCGCTGGCCAGCGGCGTGACAATCCGGATCGCAAATCTCCTGGCAATTACCCCGGCAGCCAAAAGCAAAAGCAAAGTCGTCCACAAGAGCATTTTTCTCAGCGCTCTCGCCCCTGCGAAGGCCTGGCTGAAATCAATTTCGGTAACGAGGATCCAGCCCATGTCATGAAGAATGGCCGTTGCCCCCGTCACATCGACTCCCCGGTAATCTCTGTAAACGGCCAGCATCTCCTCATGTCTTTCACGGGCCGCCCTGATTGGTTCCGTGTCAATTCTCCGCGACATCACGCCGCCGGTCGCAAACCTTAACTCAGTCAATAGAACGCCATTTGTATTTACGATATACGTTTCACCAGTGTCTCCCATGCGGAACGATTGAGTGCCGGCCCCTTCACTCAGCACCCTCTTCCCAGTCGTCAGTGCGTTGAGCGCGCCGGGATCGAAATCGACTACCACCACCCCAAGCGTCGCGCTCGCGGCCTCGTCTCTTACCGGTGCGCTCATTCGCCAGTGAACCAGGCCCTGTACAGGATCGCCGGCAATCACTCCCGGGTAGTAGGACTCTCGGCCCATCCGAAACTCCGTCCACGACGCCGCATCTGCTCCCACCAGTTGCGCATTCGAACTGGCGATCACTTTCCCATGCAGATCGATGCAGACAAGCTCCCGGGCTTCAGGAATCCGCCTCTGAAGCGAATGTAAATTAGCCTTTAAATCGAATGGTTCCTCTCTGCCAGAAGAGAACACGGTTCGAATCTCCAGCGCAGAAGCTCTCGATTCGGTGGTGCGTCTTAGGGATTGCAAGAATTCGCGGACTTGCGCCTCAGCGCCGTCAGATGCCACTCGCACCATTGCTTGCGTTTGCCGGCGCATCGCCCCTGTCGAGATACGCTCTCCAATCCAACCTGCGGTGACGAGGGGCAACAGAAACAGAACGAACGTTCTCAGTGCGCGCCTTCCAATCCGCGTCTGAATCAGGGATTTCATACTTGCGCATTCCGCTGCAAATCCCCTTCGTTCCCAACCACCGGCCGATACTTCGGCGGGCCTCGCCTTGCTTCAATACTGGTGTCTAACCGCCAAAAGGGACGACGGCTGTCACAACAGTACCTTGCGGTGCCCGATCCGAAATCCGAAAAATTCCCGATAGCAATTCTACGCGCTCTCGCATACTGCAAAGTCCAAGGCCGCCTTGATAATTCTCGTTGCGGCCGTTCATCCCTATCCCGTCGTCCGCCAATTCCAGCCACAATCGGTCCGGACTCGTCGCGACGCGGATCTTCACCTCCGAGGCCCGCGCATGCTTCGCGACATTGCGCAAACCTTCCTGTACGACCCTGAAGCAGCACATCATTACTTGCGCCGGCACGTCCTTTGTCGGCCCTTCGCATTGCAAATCCACACGCATTCGGGTCAAAGCGCCAAATTCGCCGCAGAGTGTTCTCAAGGCGCTCTCTAATCCTTCCGCGGTGAAGCTCGGCGCATGGAGTTGATGCGCGACCAACCGAATCCCCTCGCCCAGCGCCATGGCTTGTTGCTCGAGTTTGTCGAGCCTCTCGATCGCTATCGCGGTGTCGCCCTCTTCCGCTATGCTCTCTTTGGTATTTCTCAATGCGATGACATGTGCCGCGGTGCGCTGGCTTAAGTCGTCATGCAGCTCGCGGCCGATCCGCTTTCGCTCCTCTTCCTGCGCGTGGGTAACGAGCCTGGCAAGGTCTTCTGCTCGTTTCCGATCGGTAATGTCCACGCCGATGCACTGGAATTCTTCTAGCGCGCCGCCGGGCCCGAAGATCGGATAACTCATCCATTGCTGCCAAATGGACGTCCCGTCCGGCGACGTGATTTCGCACTGCCAGCCGCACGGGGTCTTCATCGCCTGCGCTTCCGCAATCCGCCTTGCCGCCAGTTCACGCGATGCTTCAGGCAAAAGCTCGGGAAATTCTTTGCCAATGACGTCCCTCCGTTTCCGGCTCAAGGATCGGCAAAATGCTTCATTTACGAATGTCAAAACGGTATTCGGTAAAAACCGGCAGACCATTTCCGCCTGGCTCTCCACTACCTCACGATATCTTTCCTCGCTGTTTCGCAGCTCCGACTCCTGCCTGCGCCGCTCGGTCATGTCGATGCACGATCCGATGTAGCCAAGAAACTCGCCCTCCTTGTCATACCGTGGCCTTCCGTAATCAACTATCCAACGATATTGCCCGTCATGTCGCTTATAGCGGTAATCCATCTCGAACGGCAACCGCGCGTCAAAGTGGGAGTTGAACACCTCCAGGCACCGCTGGCGATCTTCCGGATGAATTCCGTCCGCCCACCCAGTCTTCAGTTCCTGCTCGATCGTTCGTCCCGTCAGCTCCAGCCATCGACGGTTAACGAAGTCGCACAGTTTGCGCGTATCTATCGTCCAGATCATGACCGGCGCCGTGTCGGCTATCAAACGGAACCGGGTTTCACTTTCACTCAGCGAATGTTCAGCTCCCTTCTTTTGTTCTGTAAGGATCCCCACGATGTACACGTAACCCGCGGCCAGCATCAAAAAATTCCTGCTGGAAAGCGAATGTGCAGCCTGCAAGCCCTGTGGATGCAGCGCCGCGCGAATTGCAAAGGCCGAGAGAATTCCAATGGCCCCTGACGCTCCCGGCATCCCAAAGCGCACCGCTGCCCAAAAGAGAAAAGGCACCGGTGCGTAAAATAATGGATCCGAAAATGGCCCATTTTTCGCCGTCAGATGGTACGCGCAAAGCCCTGACCACATTAACCCTGCTAATAGCAAGGTCGCCTCTCGCCACCGCCGCCACACGGTCCACCAGGTGGTTTCCGCCTCTCCCATGGCCCAGTAAAAGAGCGGAGGGGTAACGATCAGTTGCGTGGCCACATTGCTTAAGAACCATTCTTTCCAGGACGGCCAGAATTCGACGCCGGCAATCTGCCGCGTCGCTGCGCTTGCGACCGCCGCAAGCACTGGACCCCCGATCACTGCCAGCCCGCAAAAATACGCATATTCACGCGCGTTACGGAACCTCACCGGATCCGATAAAAGATATCGCAGGCCCGACGCAACGATCACTGCCTTCGTTGAATCGATTGCAAATGCCGTGAGCCGGAACCAATCGGGAATATGGGTCTGCCATTCGATCAGCAACCGCTCTGGCAGAACCGATACCAATAAAATCCCCCAGTAACGTGGCCTCGACGTCAATAACGCGCAGAGCACCACTGAATCCGGAAACCAGAACGCAGCCGATCCCGCATGGGAAAATTCCAGGGAGTACTTGTACGAAAGGTAAAATGCGGATTGATACAGGCAGAACAACCCGAGCCGCCTTAACCACGTCACACTCGTCAGCGAATGCAACGCTTGTAGTGCTTTCCCCTGTAACCCGTTTTCGGCCACTACGGCGCCTCTGCTGGTGCCAGCTGTTACCCCATCCATCCCGTGATTTTCCCACAACCCGGCTGCTTTCGACTATTGCACAAAAGTGCTATACATATTGCACCAAAGGGCTACTACATGGCTGCGATTTCCACGACGTTCGCAGCCTGCTGTTTACGCCGCTTTCGGCATCTCTTCAGGCTGCTCCTTCTGCTCTCCAAGCCCAAGTCCTTGTCGGTCCGCCACTTCCGCTTCCAGCCGATCTTCCGGATCTTGAAAGTTTCGCTCAATGGTTGACCGCACCCTCTCTTCCCAGTGGATCAAGACCGCATGCCTCCGCTCGGGTAAAAGATTAAGCAGGCTTCGGATGAGGGCCACCATCCTCCTGCTCACCTGCACGCTGTTGCAACCGAAAACCCGTATCTCATTCAGCGCCAGCCGTACGAAATCTTCCCAGGTAGGCAGTGGAATCACCACGCGCAATCTTCCGTTCCCATCGTGGTAATCTCCAATATCCAGCCGGCACCTTCCAAGACGCAGCAGCAAATCTTCGATCTCGTTCAATGCCTGCACCGCCGTCGTGGGATCATTGATTGCCGGTGAAAGCGCCTTGATCGCCACGTCCACTATCAGCCGGATGGCATATTTCGGATCCTGCTCGAACGTCCGCTCGTCACCCATTTCAATCGTTGCCCGTAGTTCCTCTTCACTAAACCGGTGTTTGCTCCCGTGAACTCTAAGGAGCGGCGCTTGTTCCGGCACTGAATCCCCAACCGCTGCCACGACTTCAATCAGCGCATCCGCCGATGCCGCCATTTCTATCAGCGCATCAACGCGAATCGCCTGCACCACCCGCGGCCTGCCCGTGTAGATCAGGGTTTGTGTGATTTCACCTGTCCGGTAGGCGCGCTGCTTCGCGCTGCCTTCCCGCTGGTTCACCGCATACAACTCCGCAATCGCTTTCCTTCCATGGTTGGCTGTGAAGATTAACATCCGGCTCACCTGCAGCCGCCCGATCCGCTCGATGAGCACGATGAACATCGCCATACTCGCGATCAGCAATCCAAAAACAAGCCAGCTGCTGATCATCGGCACCTTCCCGGCCCCGTTCCGATCGATCCACCCAAGCAACATCAACGCGTAAAGAAAAGTGGCGCTGAAAACGCCAAGCGCGTGCGAAATAATCGGATCTCGCGAAACCCAGATCACAAGCCGTGGCGAGTAAGCCGTCGACCCGAATTGCACCATCACGAACACCAGCGAAAAAACAATCCCCGTGAGCGCGATCATTCCCGATGCCACCGCCCCGCAAATCCCCATCGCTGCCCCGACGCTCATCGTCGTCACAAGGTTCGGCAGGAGATAATGCTCCACTCGCGGCAGCAGCATACCGACCGTCAGGGTAATAGATATATAAGCCAGCGGGATCCCCCACGTCGTGAGCCTGGTAGCTTTTAGCGGTCGCGATTTCGAGGGCATAAACAGATATGGCCCACGACCTCCCTCTTTTCATCCTGCACCAAAGGGCAATAACTCCTCGTGCAGTCCGCAGGACGCGTGTATTCCCGGTAGTACTACATGTAGTACAGAAAAAGTGCATTTCATCTCGGTTTTACCGAGCTTGTAGTACTGTAGTACACTTTTCCCGATCATCACCGGCCCCACAATCGTTCTCCTTCTCGTTATCGTCCTCGTCCTCGATTTTCTGAGGTTTTTAACAGTTAGGAACAGTTACTAATGCCAACTAACACTTTCAGTTTTTTGATCCTTTGGCTCCGCATCGCTCCGCGGCCAATCGTGAGTAGTCGCGGCTATCCGCAACCAATCGCAACATGAAATTGGCCCTGGGGTAGCCGCCGAGGCTACCGCGCGCTTGCCCATCGCCTTGGAATTAAGCCTTAATTTAACCCCAATTTAAGGCTGAATTAAGGGTCGATTTAACCCAAAAACCCCTGATATTAAGCGAAATTTAAGGCATTTTAAGCTAAAAAATTAAGCCCCACCTTTTTTGGAATCTTCATCGAAAATGGATCAGGGTACGTCCACCCCAAAGGGGTGTCGTATGTTAATGAGATGTTTGACAATTCATTGCCAAGTCTGATGTGATCAGTCGAATGGATTCTGCCTTCGATTCGCGTGGCTTATTGAATGAGTTTTGCTCCGAAATAATTGTTTTTTCGAACCAAATCAAAAAGGCGGCCCTTAACTCATCTCGTGCGCAATCGGTCCTTTCGGTCGGACAGGCTGTGCTCGAGTTGGTGGAGGAGCGCGGGCCGATGACGGTGCCTGGAATCGCCGCAGAAAGAAGTTCCTCCCGTCAAAACGTTCAAATCATGGTGAACCGTCTTGCACGGTTCGGGCTTGTTGAGGTTGTGACCAATCCCAACCACAAACGGTCGTCTCTGGTTGCAATCACTGCGAAAGGCCAGGCAGAGTTGCAGCACTTTCCAGCACAGTGGGATCCGAAGCTTGGAATTCACGTGACTTGAAGTCGCGGCCGCACTGACCCTATAGTGAGTCGTATTAATTTAAATCATACCAACATGGTCAAATAAAACGAAAGGCTCAGTCGAAAGACTGGGCCTTTCGTTTTAATCTGATCGGCACGTAAGAGGTTCCAACTTTCACCATA